>Ga0214542_1009326_pt1 | contig 15360 bp, 9 predicted proteins | sample CNSS1metaG_FD_160096 | JGI IMG/M metagenome (GOLD analysis project Ga0214542, IMG submission 160096) | Root nodule microbial communities from cowpea collected in UCLA plant growth center, Los Angeles, California, USA - CNSS1 | ecosystem: Host-associated > Plants > Roots > Nodule | place: USA... | reverse complement strand
CATATTGGGACGAGACCTAAAGGCACCCCTTTTGGCCTCGGTCGTTACCCGAAGCCATAAAGTTCCTTTTATGCCTCGGTTCTAAATGAACCGAAGCCATAGTGTTCCGTAACGCGTCGCCGACGAAACGCAGCAGCCACCACCATCTTCCTCGCCATGAGCGAACCAGATCTGCATATGTTCGCTGTCAGCCACCACGCCACCTGCAACGAACCATAACCACGGCCAACCTCCATGGAAGCCACCGCGTCACGCTCAGCAGCACCACCGTGACCGCGAGTTCTGGCATCGCAACAGCAGCCTGCGTTCCGCAACAGCAACAACACTGTCTGGACCTGCAACCGCACGCGAGCCAGATTCGAACGATCCTCAACGCTGTGCAGATCTGCAACTGCGACCAACACCTCCATTGCATCAGCGAGAGCAAACACAGATCCATTGCCTGCACCCGTGTCCGTGACCACCACCATGCCATCCGCGCGGCGGCGCGGGATGCGGACAGTGAAGGAGGAAGAAAGGGAAAGTGAAGGAAGGGCTTCGCGGAGAGAGAGAAAGTGGAATTGCAGAGGCGGCGCGGGGAGGAAGAAGGCTTTGTGAATTTTGAACCCTAAATAAATCCTATGGCTTCGGTTGTTAGAGGAACTGAAGCCATTGACCCCCTTTTGGCACCGGGTCTCCTTGGACCGAGGCCTATACCCCTGACTTCCAGCCACTTTTTGGCTTCGGGTCCTACTGGACCGAGGCCTATACCCCTCTTTGGCACCGGTTTTGAGCGAACCGGGGCCTATACCGCTCTTTGGCTTCGAGTATTTGGAGAACCGAGGCCTAAAACTTGTCTTTAATTGCAAAAATGCCACTGCGCCATTATATGCTTCGGTTTTTGGCCAACCGAGACATATAAGGCGAGGTAAAATGGGAATTCTGCACTAGTGATATAAATTGAATTTGAATAATTTATATGTTGAAACTCTTATAACTTTGCATCACAATGTTGGCCCTAAACGTAATTTAGTGGATGAACGATCTGCTTACTTGTGGCATAAACGTTTGAGACATATTTCCAAAGAAAAAATGCAAAGATTAGTAAAGAATGAAATCCTTCCGGATTTAGATTTTACTGATCTGGATGTGTTTGTGGATTGTATTAAAGGAAAACAAACTAAACACACAAAGAAAGGAGCCACGAGAAGCACTCAGCTTCTTGAAATAATACACACCGATATATGTGGTCCATTTGATGTAAATTCTTTCAGTAAAGAGAGGTACTTCATCACCTTTATTGATAATTTTTTGCGTTATGGACATGTCTATCTACTGCATGAGAAATCTCAGTCAGTGAATTCCTTGGAAGTTTATATAAATGAAGTAGAAAGACAATTAGACAGAAAGGTGAAACTTGCAAGGTCTGATAGAGGTGGTGAGTATTATGGAAGATATGATGAAAATGGACAGCACCCTGGTCTGTTCGCTAAGTTCCTTGAGAAATGTGGTATTTGTGCTCAATACACAATGCCAGGCACACCACAACAAAACGGTGTATCAGAAAGGCGTAATCAAACCTTAATGGATATGGTTAGGAGTATATTAAGTAATTCATGTTTACCTATATCATTGTGGATGTATGCTTTAAAGACTACCATGTATTTGTTGAACAGGGTTCCTAGTAAAGTTGTTCAAAAGACTCCTTTTGAGTTGTGGACGAGTAGGAAACCCAATTTGAGACACCTGCATGTTTAGGGTTGTCAGGCAGAAGTAAGAATATACAATCTGCAAGAAAAAAACTGGATGAAAGAACAATCAGTGGATTTTTCATTGGTTATCTAGAAAAATCAAAAGGGTATATGTTTTACTGTCCTACCCATAGTACAAGAATCATTGAAACTGGAAATGCTTGGTTCATTGAGAATGGTGAAACCAGTGGGAGTGAAGCTTCACGGAATGTGGAGATTAAGGAAGTTAGAGTACAAGTTCCTATACCTAGTACTTCTTTATCAAGAAGTAATATTAAGAAGATCTCACAGAGATAGAAAGTCTGCTATTTCAAATGACTATGTGGTTTATCTATAAGAGTCAAAAAATGACTTAAGTATTGATAATGGTCCAATTTCTTTTTCAGAAGCCATTAATGGTGATAATTCTGATAAGTGGTTAGATGCCATGAAAGATGAGCTTAAATCAATGGCCATAATGATGTATGGGACCTTGTGGAATTGCCAGAAGGATGCAAGAGAGTTGGGTGTAAATGGGTCTTTAAGACTAAGTGTGACTCTCAAGCCAATATTGAACATTACAAGGCTTGTCTTATTGCCAAAGGTTTTACTCAGAAAGATGGCATTGACTATAAGGAAACATTTTTGCCTGTTTCTAAGAAAGATTCTTTTAGAATTATCATGGCATTGGTATCTCATTATGATTGTGAGTTGCATCAAATGGATGTTAAAACTGCTTTTATGAATGGCGATTTAAAAGAGGATGTCTATATGGACCAACCAGTGGGGTTCGCTGAAGAAGGAAAGGAACACATGGTGTGTAAACTTAAGAGATCGATATATGGACTTAAGCAAGCTTCTCGACAATGGTATCTAAAGTTCAATGATACTATTCTGTCCTTTGGATTTAAGGAAAACACCGTTGATCGGTGTATATATCTGAAGGTCAGTGGGAGTAAGTTTATATTTATGATTCTGTATGTTGATGATATCTTGCTTGCGACTAATGATCTTGGTCTATTAACTGAGACTAAGAGGTTTCTCTCTAATAACTTTAAAATGAAAGATATGGGTAAGGCATACTATGTGATAGGAATAGAAATATTCTGTGACAGATCACAAGGACGGTTAGGTTTGTCTCAGAATGCATATATTAATAAAGTTTTAGAGAGATTCAGAATGGATAAATGTTCAGCATCTCTCGTTCCAATACAGAAAGGAGACAAGTTTAGTCTCATGCAATGTCCAAAGAATGATTTGGAACGGAAACAAATGGAAAATATCCCTTATGCATATGTTGTTGGGAGTTTGATGTATGCTCAAACATGTACGAGGCCAGATATTAGTTTTGCAGTTGGTATGCTTGGTAGATACCAAAATAATCTAGGACTAGAGCATTGGAAAAATGCAAAGAAAGTTTTAAGATACCTACAAGGAACAAAGAATCATATGCTTACTTATAGAAAATCTAATCACCTTGAGGTGATAGGTTATACAGATTCAGACTTTGCCGACTGTGTGGATACAAGAAAGTCTACATTTGGTTATGTGTATCTTTTAGTCAGAGGAGTGATTTCATGGAAAAGTGCGAAGCAGTCTGTCATTGTTGCATCCACCATGGAAGTTGAATTTGTGGCATGCTTTGAGGCCACAATTCAGGCTAATTGGTTGCGGAACTTTATTGCAGGACTTGGAGTAGTCGACAGTATTTCCAAGCCGCTAAAAATTTATTGTGATAATTTTGCAGCAGTCTTCTTTTCTAAAAACGACAAGTATTCCAAAGGTGCTAAGCATATGAAGTTGAAATACTTTGCCGTTAAAAAAGAAGTTCAGAAACATAGAGTGTAAATAGAACATATTAGCACATATCTTATGATTGTTGACCCTTTAACAAAAGGGTTACTGCCCAAATTGTATGTTGGTCATGTAAAGAATATGGGCATTATGTCTACTAGTGAACGTTAAATGTTGAATGTTAATGTTTTTAATGTTTATGTGACACTCTGAGCTCCCTAATGTATAAATTTTTTAAATCTGTGTTTTCTTCTTTATGTTTATGCATGCAAATTATGATGAAGAAAACAAATTATGTTATGTTATTGCTTTGTAAAATGACATTACGTTTGAACCTATTATGAACTTCTCGTTTTTAAGGTCATATTAAGGAGAAAGGGATGATATAGTAGTACATGGAAGGGTTCATGTCGATCAAATAATGTGTAACCGCCATGACTCTTATTATTTCTATATCTTTAATTATGAATAATGATGGAACCAATTTATGCAAGGTCTTTTATTGCACATTATGTTTATGTATTATATCACATATTGTTATGACATTATATGAGTCAAATGGGAGAATGTTAGAATTAATTGACGAATTAATTCTATTAGTGACTCATTTGAAATATTATGATGGGCCCAATTGTGATTAAATAAAATCTAAAGACTTATTGCTTATTATTATGGGAAGTGATAGTAAAATAAAATAAAGATAAGATAAAATAAAAACCAACTTGATGGACGTTGGAATTTATAAAGGGATTGAGGTTTTGTCTCTGGCTATAAGGTTCTTTTCACAGTAACCCATCAAGAAGATGTGAGAAGAGAAAGAAAGGCAAAAAAGATAGATTGGGAAACGGTGATTGAAGAGCACACAAGATTACAAATTTGAAGAACGCATATTCACATGATCTCCCCTGGATAAAGGTAGTGCTCTATTATGTTTTATCGTGTGACAATCCTAAATTCTAAAGACCCTTAGGTTTACATATCTCTCTTGCTCTAACACAAACTCTATCACTTTCTCTTCACCTTTTTCACTGCTCCTCACCTAATTCTTGCAGAGGAGACCTTCATTGTACTGGATAACGACTTGGTTTTTCTGTTTCTATTTCCTCCGATCGCTTTTTTTTTTTTTTTTTTTTTTTTTTTATTTTAAATATAACCAAATTTTAACTGCAGCCATGGATGGTGATGTAAATTTGTTCATGAATAATTTGGATGATCTTCACGTGGCAAAGGTTGAAATAATGATTGCAGAACCAAAGAGGTACCCAATTTAACTTCCGTTTCATCAACCAGTTGCCCAATTACTCGTGTATACGATTTTGATAGAAATAAATTGTGTATTGCCTCATTCTAATTGCAAAATGGAGGAAAAAGAAGTGAAAAGGGGACTAGCAGTAGCTTACAAAACAACACACTAACTAATGCCCCTCCATAGCTTCGTCTTTTTCTTTGTTGTTGTATAATAGTCGTTACGTTATCATAATTTATTTACTTGCTGCTTCTTTGTGCTCATTGTTGCCCGTGTTTCAAATACATTGTTTATCTTATAACCACTGGATTTCCTTTCTTTGTTTGACAAAATAAATTTTTTTGGAGTGGATAGGTGTAAACGTACAGGTGCTGGGGAGAGACAGGAATTAAGATCATGAGATTGCTCACTAGTGCACACTAGCACTATCTATGTATAGTCCCTGTTCAATGGCTTAATAGGTTTCTATACAAAAATCCAAGGTGACAATAATTGGAAAATACAAAGGAAAATTACTTGAATATCACCTTTCTAAACTTTCATCTCTTTCTTCATGTGAACCGGATCTTTTTGTAAATTTTCATCTCAAACATGTGAAGAAAATTTTAACCTGTTCTGAATTAATTAATTGTATTGTGGCTTATGCCTGTCTTTTTTTTACTGGTAAATTTAGGTGTTTCTGTTGCTATTTTGAATGATAACTATTCAATCATTTTCCATGTTATGAGCAGAATATATAATGTCAGACCACGAACATACTTTTTCAAGTTTATATTGTTTTTACTTCCCTACACTGGGATCTATGCTCCATCTTTTAATTCACCTGATTATGCAAGTTCAAGAGATAAAAACCTTTCATCTCTCTTCATCTAGCAGCCTAAGTTTTTTTGGTTGATTTATTCTTTTGAAGCTTTGGCATGTCTGGACGAGTTTTTCTATACACACTTCTGGGAGAAAAAAGTAAAAGGAAAAACTGAAATGAGTTTCTCCATATGTTAATATTAGAATATGAATAAGTTAACTTCTAGAAATTGTCTCGTAAATGTTCAATAAACTTTTATTTTTTAACTTGTGCACAAGTTAACTTTAAGCTTATTTAGAAATTCATTATATTTTCCTCCTTTTGTTCTCTCCAAAAAGTGTTTAAAGAAAAGTTTGTGCAAACAAGTCAGTATTAAATTTCTTTATTCTAACCTCTTTATCAACTTTATTCTATAGAGTAGTGGAGGCCACCACAAGTGTAAGCATCCGATGAATCTGACCGATTATATGTATCCGGATAAATTGAGTCTTAGAGTCTTGTTGTTTGCTATCACATATGCTTGGTCGATTGATGTGTTCTTGACTTTTAAATTACATGTTTAATTGGATGATAAAAACCTTTTTACTTTATCTTACCCTTCTTGCTTGTGTCTGTCTTCTTGTGTGGTTTTCCTTTTTGCAATGATCACCAATTCTTTGGTGTGAGCAGATATGGGAACCCTTGGTGATCGCAGCGATGATGGAAATGTTGTAGCGTAGTGGCCATGCGTTGGTGTTGAGCTCACTGTTGAGCTCATGTTTGGAGGATCCTTGAAATTTTGTAATCACTTGCTTATGAGCAAGCTCTTTTGGATAATTATTCAACTTTTATTTTTGTCCTGGCATTGTGTAATGCCTTTGCTTTCCTTGTTGGTATATTTGGATGACTATAAAATCCTTATACTTCACGCCTCGTGCTCTTCAGATATTATAAATTATGCGATGTTTTATTTAACTAGATTTATCTATTAAATGGGACATTACAATCTATTTCTCTCTTCTTATTTCTATCTCAATTTTCACCATCAATTCCTTATAATTTTAAAAATAATATTGCAGTACGACAAAACTGAGAAGTTAAGGAACATTTTGGACCAAACAATTTATTCTTTTGAGTAAGTTCATTTTTTACCTTTTTTTTTCCGAAGCAATATATTTTCCTTTTGTATGTAGCTTTTCTACGCTCTAGTCATATATATATATTTGTTGGAGATAATAAAATCATGCTCTAATTGTTAATCAAACTCTTCTTAAAATATTGAGAATTGTTTTTAAGATTTAATTTGGGGTATTCATAATTTTATCTTTTTGTAAATAGGTGAGAGGTGATGTAACACCCCATTTAAATAATATCCTTAATTTAAATGAAATGCCACACAAATAGGGTAGAAGAAACAAATCCGGGAGTATAACCACTACTTCTTACAATATCCAGAAATAAAACTAAAAGAAACCAAGGCACACATCAATGCTAGATACAAAGTATAATACAAGAACTTAACAGTAGTTATTAAAGTACTAAAGGACAAAATAATACATGGGTCGTAGCCCTATGAGAAAGCCCAAGACAGTAGAATCCAGCCTAGATGGGCTACGCAGCGGAACCAGCAGCGGAACCAGCACTTCCCTGTTAACCTTGGGTGTTCCTCGCATCTGCTCACATCAATAAATTGATGATCATCGCAAAAGGAGAAGAACCACACACAAGCAATCAAATAAGCAAAAGGGTAAGCTAGAGTATAAAACAGTTTATCATACAGTTACATGCTATTTCACATTCCAATCGGTTTATATCATCCAAACATGTTATGACCTTTCAAACAATACACTAAGACTCAGACTCGACTCATCCGGATACCCTAGCTTCCCTTACCTGGAAAATGCTAGCCAAACGACCTCGACACTCAAGCGAATGAGCACGAAAGTTCCCGGAGTAGATTTAAGAGCTGAAAACCATAACACAGATGAGGTACGAGATTACTACAAGGAACCCTAACAGTAATTATGAAGAACCAAACTAGAGAAGAAGAGTATGAGTTGACGAACCACGTACATGAGCAGAAACGAGGTCGAGCTAAAATTTAATCCGATTGAACTTCAAACCCTAGCAGAGCTCTGTTCTGATTATGATGATTTTTGCTATCAATGAGTTAGGAATTAATATCTTTCAGACTAAAATGGGGCATTCCTTGACATGTTCAAAAAATTGGTATGTTCTCTACTTTTTCTTTAGTTTTTCTTTTGTGTGTCTTATAACCGTACATATAACTTATTTTAGAGTGGTTACGAGATAATAATGCTTTTGAACAACAAATTTTATGTTTGCTCTACGTATTCTTTAATTTTAGAGACATGATCATTCTATAGATCGATTTCATTCACTCCCGTGTTCAGAAGCATCTCTCTCTTCCCAGGGTTATTAAGTTTACTAAGTTTGACTCGATTCATGGATTTTATGTAGGGGTTTGTGCAAACTTCATATAGCAGCATCTTCAAAGAGGTGAAAGCATTTATATTTAAATGGATTCCCAGACTGTCGGGCAAAGACATGCTTTGTTCTCACATGATTGAAAGTGTAAGTTATTATCTAAATTTGGCTAAGGAATCTAACTTTTCTTTTCTCAAATAAATTCGGATTAAAATCGATATGCTTTGTGCTTATTTAGTAGGAGGTTCAAGCTAATTGATTATTGTAAATTGATCTCCGGACTATAAGTTTCCTTCAAATCAATCATGTTCTCAACCATTATAGACTTATAGTGATGGCCATGTTTTGAGTTTGTAATACAAATACAAACCTATGATTAAAAGAATCAGAGCACAACACACTATAGAGGTTTAAGCCCTAACAAGCTTTGTGTAGAAGAAAAAAACCATTCCCAAAATAATAATTAACACACTTTACCTATAGAAACGTGTGTGCGTTCATGTACAAATAATCTAAATTGATATTGGATATTTGAATATTTCTATACACTTTTGAACCATTTTTTTTCTGATTCGAAATGTGAAACTTGTTCTACTTAATTCACTCACACGGAAACTATAGAAATCGACATATGTTTCAAACAAAAAAGGGCATACATACGGTGAAATCTGAGTCCCATTAACAACAAAAATTTTGAAAAATGCACTATAAGATTTTCCAGTCATTGGTGGAAATTAGTTTTCACGTGAATTCATTGTATTTATGGTGATTTTTTATTGAACATCAGTTGAATTCCGTAGTTTTTATGCAGGTGAATTTAACAGGATAAATTTCGTGTCTTTTATTATTCAAAAAATAAATTCAATCTTAAAATTGTTTTCTAGTGAAATATTTCGTATACATTGTACGACTATTATGTTAGAGAGATGTTGGTATTAGAATAACGTCCAATATTCCAACACTTTAACCAAAAGAAGTGTCTACTTCACAGATTTTAACAGTTTTTTAGATCATCATAAATGTTTGGTTAAATTACTCTTTTAGTCTTCTTATTTTAATTTCAAAATGACCCTCCAATCACTCGTTGTCTTAATTTGGTCCTCATGTTTTCTAAAGTGACTCCATTTAGTCCTCGAAGTTAATGACGTTAAAATTAATAACGGAACAATGACGTGTCTTTTTAATTGTGTATCACTTTTAATTACGTGGTTCGTAACTATATGCTTATGTGAAAGATTAGCATCTGAGAAATAAATTGGGTTCTTCATTTTGGGTGGGAATCGTGAATTGGTGGGTGAGAATCGTGCAATTGGGATCATTTCACATTGCATTTGAACGACTGTGATTGGGATCGTTTTGGTGTGATTAGCGTCATTGTGATCGACGGTGTTGAACAATCGAGGTAAGTTTTGCTTCCAATTTTTTCACACCATGTTGTAGAGTTTTAGGATTTATGCGTTGAATTTGATTTCGGGGGCTTTTGGGGGGATTATGTAATTTTTTTTATTTCGATGCTTCTATGTCGTTTTCTGTTGATTGTTTAATATTTGATTAGTGAGGCGTGACAAAGTTGTGTTGTCCCACCATTTCTAAATTAGTGTGTAGTTTGTGGTCCCCCTTCGAAATGGGCTTTAGTGTTTTCTATCGATGTGTCAATGATATCCTTTGTAATAAAAGTATGTTGTTGTAGGTATCTGGATATTTCACAAGTTTACTTCTATATACATGATTTTTTATGGACGAAGAGAAGTTTGAAGTGGTTATCCACCACAAGGGACACTTCATAAATGAGGGGGAGTGAAATATATTAATGGCCAAACGAAACTCAATTCAAACAACTAATTGACAGTCTTATGTATTTAACTGCCACATGACTAGACTTGATGTATATAGTAAGTTTACTTAACATATTCATGACTAATCCTACTACAACACATTGGTTGGCAGGAAAATGTGTTTTAAGGTACATTAGAGGTACCATATGTCTTTGAATTTGGTATAAAAAAGGAAATAACATTTAAGACTGCTAGCCTTTTCGGATAACGATTATGCTGAAGATTTGGATGATAGAAAAAGCACTTCAAGCTATGTATTTATGCCAGGAACATGGGCAATTTTTTGGGCATCTAAGAAACAAAATGTGGTAGCTTTGTCCACAACAGAGGCAGAATATATCGCAAATGCTTTATGTTCCTGTTAATGTATTTGGCTAAGTAGATTGCTAAAACAAATCGGGCTTAAAAATGAAATTGAAGTTGAGATTCTCTGTGATAATAGTTCTACAATTTAGCCATTCAAACACCTAGTGTTTCACGGGAAAAGAAAACACATAGATGTCAGGTTTCATTTTCTTTGGGATTTGGTGAATGATGGAGTGATCAAGCTACGATTCTATTGTTCTCAAGATCAGCTAGTAGACATTATGACAAAACCTCTAAGGTTGGACCAGTTTCAAAGGTTGTGGACTATGATTGGAATAACTAGTGTAGATGCATTAGCTTAAAGGAGGGATTGTTAATATTTTGTTGTTTTTATTTATTATTCAGTTTTGTTTAGCAGTTTATTAATAATGCAAAATTTGCTCCTAATTTGTTGGGTAGTTCCCAATAAATTAGGGATCACACTTCAATTATGTAATCTAATATGTTTATGTTTTTCAGTGGCTTTATTTAAGGCAACAACTATCATTGATTAAAGTGTGCAACTTACAGCTTGATAGAGCTCCATGAGGCATTGAAAATGAGTGGAGGCTAGAGGAGCTAAAGGAGAAGCTTAGTCTAGCTTTGACTCTTGACGCAATTGTGTGGAGTTATCTCAACACCATTCAATTTACCAAGCAAAGAATAACCAAATAAAAGTGGTGGAGACTCTCATTTATAGAAGAGAGGCCATCCAAGATGTAATGCAAATTAACGTGGAAATGAAATGCAAACTTGGCCTAAGCTATAAGAAGCCTCTCGGATCCATTGATGCAATGGATGCAAGGATCATGTGCCAAGTATCCTTCATACGTCTCATGCTTGGCACCATGTGCAACATGTGTTTTGAGAGCAACTCTCGGCCAAGCTTTGCAAATGGGCTTGAATTAGCCCAATATTGGAAAGCTAATCAACAATGTACATTGGCCAATTATTTTAAAAATTATGGTCTAACATGTAGCCCAAAAATAAAGACTATATTAATGCTTTTACATGAAATCCATCATATTTTGATGTGCTCTTTAGCCCATGAGAAAAGCATTTGAAGACCATGAAGATTATTGAACTCTTATTGATCTAAGCCCTCTTGAATGTTTCTCATCATACTTCTAATTATTGGGCCTTTTGATGGGCTTGGACCTTGAGTTGAGAATGAGCCATGTAATGGGTTTGGAGTGGATCCATCACAACTTCTTCTACTTTCCATTCAGGTTAACCTTTGCTCTTCTACGTGTTTTATATCCAACAAATTTATTTCATTCTATAACCACTTCAGGCACAAAATAACATATAAAACATAAGCTCAGTATTTTAAGTACAATTTAATACGCAGTGGTAGAAGATAAGTGTGATCGGGAGGAGCCATGGCTCCCTCAACGATTTTTCATTTTATTTTATTTTTTATATATTTAAAAAAAATATTTATATATTATTACTTTATTTATATTAATTTAGTTTGAAAAAAAAAATTAAAATTTAAAAATCATGTTTTCCCTCTTAATTATAATTTCTTATACTTATTTATTTGGTTTCTTTCTTTCGTGCCTCTATCTCTGTAAGGCCCACTTTTTCTGTCCTAAATGTTTAAGGGCCTAGCCTTAACTATTGGGCCTAAGGTCAATGCATAGGGGTACCCGAAGACCCCTTACAACCACTTGTTGCTTTAATTCTGTTACTTTCGCAAAAATAATTCTCTTCCCTCACTCTCTCTTTTCTCCAATAGAGCTCTGCTAGGGTTTGGACCTCGTTCTTCGTCAAGCTAGCTAAACTCCATTTCTATTCCACGTAAATTGGTTCTTGACTTATACTTTCTCTTCTCTAGCTTGATTTTCGTGGTTCCAACTAGGGTTCCTCTTGGTAATCTCATTTTTTATCTGGTGTCAATATTTCCAGCTCACGAATCTGCTCCTAGAGCTGTAGTGCTCATCTGTTGGGTGCCTGTGTATTTTGCTAGCCTCTGTCCAGACAAGGGAAGCTAGGGTTTTCACATTTTTGGAGTATATTTCCTGCATTTGTCTCTGTTTTTTTGTTTAAAATGATTGGATGATGTTTGTGCCTCTATGAGAATGAACTGTTGGTGTTTAAGTTGAACTTTTCTGGTTTTGCACGAGTGAGAGCAGTGAGTTCTGCTGAACTCACCCAGGCGAGCTGGGTGGTAGCTCAAAACTAAAAGCTCTGGCTTAAGTGAGGAGCTCTCGCCCGAGCGAGAGCAATCTTACCTGAGCGAGATGGGCTAGCTTGAGGGAGACCTCGACATGCCCTCTGTGTACAATCTCGCCTAGGCGAGAGCTGGTAGCTTTAGAGAGGGGTTCCTCTCGCCTGAGCGAGATTGATAGAATCAATTTGATACGTGTATGTTTCTAATGATTGGATGGCTTGTTGCTTTAAAAAGTTAAGTATGATGCCTTATATGTTTTATATGATATGATGAGATTGAAATTAATGAGCTTGGTATGAATAAGTGCATGAATCATGATTGGTTGATTGGTTGGATATTGGCATGAGATTGTTATGCTTGATAAATCTATGGTTGGTTGGTGAGACATGGCTAAGTATGAGAATTGACGTAATTTCATGAAACTCTTGGTGAGATTTCATAGTGGTGTTGGATGTGATGGACGTAATTCCATGAACCTCTTGGTGAGATCTCATGGTGGTGCCGTATGTGATGGACGTAATTCCATGAACCTCCTTGTGATCTCATAGTGGTGCTATATGTGATGGACGCAATTCCATGAACCTCTTAGTAAGGTTTCATGGTCGTGTCGTAGTGTATATAATCAGGTAAGGATTCAAGTAAGGATTGCATCCTGAAACTCTAAAGAGTCAATTAGTCTCACGTAAAGCGGACTAACTCAAGTGGTAAGAGTAGCAGGAGACCCTAGTCTTTCGTAGGATAATGACCTTTGAAGGCTAACCCTGTGCGTGGTAGGGTGAAACCTGTAACATCCCGCCCGAATATTACAGATTTTAAATAAAATAGAATAAAATAATATTAAAACCTAATTTAATATAAGTGTAATTCCTCCAAAACGCGGGAAATTTAAAACTTTCATTCATCATAGAATAAACTTTAAAACCATAATTATAAGCTTCATTACAATCATCAAAGCTTCATTACTTTCATTCACTTCTCTTGGTGTTCATTTGGATGAAACTATAGTAGCAAATGGTCGTGGTATATATAGTTTTCGTGCTCAAGGTGAAAATAGGATGTCTTCTCATTCACTGCTCCGGTTTTTGCAGTTGTACATTTATGACAATGAACATGAATTACAAAATAGGATGTTGGAAAACCCTTAACTTCATCAAACTATTGTTCATAAATTGCAACAAATATTACATCAGTGCAATCATTTTGTGCATGTATTTCGACAACTTGCTCAAGAACCAAATATTCAGATATATTCTTTACTCATTAAAGAGCGTCCTATGAATCAACCACAATATAATCTTCCAACTTCATCTCAAGTAGCAACTATTATTGTTATTGCAGACATAGAATCAATGGCACGTGGTCGAGATATTAAAGTTGTAGGTCATGATGGAAATTTAATAAACATACAAGAGACCGTAGGATATTATGACCCTTTACAATATCCTTTATTATTTCCATTTGGAACATATGGTTGGGACACCAACACAAAAGATCATAATGGCCAAAGTATCTCTTGCCGAGAATATTATAGTTTCATGCTTCAGGTAACTTCTATCATAATTATCCTAGTTTCATTAAATTATGTAATATTAAGAAGGCTAACATATTTTAGAAACACGTGATTATTTAATGTAGATTCGTCCAAATGATCAGTCTGTAATATTACAAGCGGGACGACTTTTACAACAATATGTTGTAAATAACTACGTTAAGATTGAGACCGGAAGGTTATGATGGATTCGTAATCATAAAAACAACATTCGTGCTAAAGTGTACCAAGGTTTGCAGGATGCTTTGCATGAAGGACAAACTCACGCAGGTAAATATATTTAAAACAACATTTATTACATCTAAATATATTATCAATCACTTTTTCATTTCTTTGAAGATATTGTTGGAAAGAGGACAATATTACCATCGTCATTTATTGGTAGTCGTCGAGACTTAACACAACGATATCAAGATGGTATGGCAATTCCCATACTAGCCCTGCTCCGGCTCTATGCCTCACCAGATCCACCTGCAACATCATCTGCTACTGTGTACCGTGTACACGATCATCGCCAAACACAAGCAGATAGGCTGAGCTAACAACTAAACAATCATATATATAAAACATATATATACATACAAACACACCAAAGAAATTCCCTCCTTTGATTCCATATCACATGGCCACCACCATGTTACCCATGTTCTACGTCTTCTGATAAGTACCTCAAGATGTCTTATTGCCACACCTACCAGCCACAACTGGTAGAGCACGTGCGGGAAACCATACTACGGACCACACTCCATAACGTCAGGTGGAGATTCCAATACGAATAACATTCGTAACGTCTCAAGACTACCAAACTCGTCGTTCTCATACCAAGGAGAGCAATCTATCTGGACCCGTCCTACGCGCCACAATGCGCACACTCACACCGATAATACTTGCCAACCCGAGCCAGAACTCAAGAGTTTCTCATGTTCATTCGTCATCCCGGACCACAACTCAAGAGATGTCATTCTGAGCCACAACTCAAGGAATGCCACGTGCTTAACCCCTATCTCGAGCCACAACTCAAGGGATGCGTTCTGAGCCACAACTTAAGTAACCCAGCAAGCTGACCTTCGAGGTATCACTAAAGCTTTGTAAATCACACACATCCAAAGAAAACCAAGCTTATGCCTTTGCATCATCGCTTGGCGCTGCTCAAGAGTCGCCATGCGAAACCTGTAAGACCCGGGAAAATTAAATAGTTATTTAATTAATTATTTAATTAGGACGGGTAATGAGAATATTCAAAGTAATAAATGTGGAGATCTATGACGTGGAAAAGTGCTAGCTCAAGTGGTTGAGAGTACCTTCTTGTGTGTGAGGACTTGGGTTCAAGTCCTATGTGTGCCATTTGGTTGTTATTTAAATTGTGTGTTTTTGTGTGTTTTTATATTGGATGCGTGTTGTCATGATAAATTCTTAAAATTGTAGGATTTATCATGAAATAAGGATTGGTTGAGTGGTTTGGCCTTGGCTTGGTATG
>Ga0214542_1009325_pt1 | contig 15361 bp, 1 predicted proteins | sample CNSS1metaG_FD_160096 | JGI IMG/M metagenome (GOLD analysis project Ga0214542, IMG submission 160096) | Root nodule microbial communities from cowpea collected in UCLA plant growth center, Los Angeles, California, USA - CNSS1 | ecosystem: Host-associated > Plants > Roots > Nodule | place: USA... | reverse complement strand
CTTCAAGAGGTTCAGATTAATGACAATTTTGCTAAGTTATCGGAGGCGCTGTATGTGGCGGAGCAGAAGGCGAGGGAGGCCGTTGCAATGAGGTCCAAGGTGCAGAAGGAGATGATGTTGAAGGAGAAGGAGAGGAAAGAGCAAGAGTTGAGGGCATTGGCGCAAAAGGCGCGGTCGGAGAGAATTGGAGGGGAAAGAATTGGGGTTGTGCCGGCCCCGCCTGCGGCTGTGCCCGTTGATGAGGATGATATGAGAGTTGATTATGAGCATGAGAAGGAGAATCCGAGAGAGAGAGATAGGGATAGGAGTTTTGTGAAGGAGAGTAGAGAGGAAAGGGATGAGAGGTTGCAGCGCGAGAAAATTCGCGAGGAGAGGAGGAAGGAAAGGGAGAGGGAAAGGAGGTTGGAAGCTAAGGATGCCTCAATGGGGAAGAGGAGCAAGATCACACGTGACAGGGATCGTGATATTAGTGAAAAAGTTGCTCTTGGTATGGCTTCTACTAAGCCCGGGACTGAGGTTATGTATGATGAGAGGCTCTTTAACCAGGACAAGGGGATTTCATCTGGGTTTGCCACTGATGATCAATACAATGTGTATGAGCATGGGTTGTTTACTGCACAACCTACTCTCTCGACATTGTATAGGCCAAAGAAGAATGTTGATGATGAGACTTATGGAGGTGCGGATGAGCAGTTGGAGAAGATTATGAAGACTGATAGGTTTAAGCCTGATAAAGGGTTTGCTGGGGCTTCTGAGAGGAGCGGTCCGAGAGATGGGCCGGTTGAGTTTGAGAATGAGGAGGCTGATCCGTTTGGTTTGGATCAGTTCTTGACAGAGGTGAAGAAGGGTAAGAAGGCCATGGAGAAAGTGGGTGGTGGAGGAACTATGAGGGCTAGCGCTGGATCTTCGATGCGGGATGGTTACGATGGAGGTTCTGGTAGGACTCGCATTGGATTTGAAAGAGGACATTAGGGAGCATGATATTTGATGATGCATGACCTGTTTCTTATGCTTAGTGTTGTTGAGTATCCATGTTGATACCAGAGGTTGGTATGTATGAAAATGAACGGACAGGACAATGTGCTTCTGTTAGCATTTCGGTTTTTATGTAATCCCCTACTTTAGGTGGGGAAAATAACTGTTTTTGTACACTTCTTTACTCTGTTGGTAAACTGCTTATAAGTTATATATTGAATGAAATGTAATATTCATGATAGATCCTTGTTTGCTGTATAACATGTAATCAGACACTATTGTGGGGGAAGGAAATGGTCTGTGATGTTTCTTATTTTGGACAATTAGTGGTGTAGTAGAAATGATTAGATTTTTAATCATTCAAGGCTGTCTGTGACTGAAGCAAGTTGATGCAATTGAGGTAAGTTTACTGCATGAAGAGTTTTTTGATAAGTGTCTTGGACCAAAGCTAGAGTGCACCTAGAATTGGTCTTCTCAAACTGAGTTGTCCCGTGTCTGATACGTATCATAAATGGCATGTCCCGTGTCTGATACGTATCAGACACCGATACTCGTACGATCCTTGTATGATACACTATGTCTAATTTGAAAGATATTTTTTTTATGTTTGACATGATTTTGACAATTAAAATAAGAAACAAATCTTATACTATCACTACTTTACGCATATTGGATATTAGATAGATAAATTAGATTCATTTTTGTGTTAGTTGACAATATGTTAGTTGACAGTTTTAAACTTAAGATGTATATACACGACGTGTCCCGTGTTCTATATTTTTTCAATTTAATTGTATCTTTGTGTCCGTATCCGTTCCTGTTTCCGTATCTGCGTAACATAGGCTACAGCTAATGGGTTAGGAGCACATTTTAATCCTAAAATATTGACACATGGTGCTCCTGAGGATGAAATCTGTCATGCAAGTGACCTGGGAAACATAGTTGCTAATGCAGATGGTATATCTTCTTTCTTTTCTCGTTTGTCTTCCTTTATATTGAACTGCTTTCTGGACCTGGTTATGTATACTGCTGTCCTTTGTTTTGAAATACAGGGTTTGGAGAGGCTTCAATCGTGGATAATCAGGTGCTCTTTTTAATTTGTATTTTAACATAATACTTGTTCTTTTGATACATATTTGTGAAATCATGGATTTTATGCACGTCAGTCATAATTTTAAACCATTTTGAACGATATAATTCCACATTGAAAGTAGCTTATTGTGTTGTATGTATGGCATCAAACATGCAGATACCACTCTCTGGCCCCAATTCAGTAGTTGGAAGAGCCTTGGTGGTTAATGAGCTTGAGGATGACCTTGGAAAGGGTTAGTTATTTAATTTTAATATTTATTTATATTTGCACTTGGATCCCTGTGCTGTGGACAAAAATTACTTTCACTAACTTCAGCACTTACATTACTGAAATAAACAGTACCGAGTATGTATGTATCATGGGAGGAAGGACCTGGGAGTGAAATTGGTTTTTAATCTTGCATTTTGTATCACACACTGCTATTGGAATCTTGTGTAGTATGAGCATGATGTATGCATCATAGCTGGATTATTTTTGCTTGTCTTATCCTTTTACATTTGCAGGGGTCATGAACTTAGTTTGACAACTGGAAATGCTGGTGGAAGATTAGCATGTGGTATGAAAAAACTGTTCCATCCTTTTCATGTTCTTCTACTCTTCCAATCCAACATAATTAATTATATTTATATTTTTTAGTTTACTGTTTGCTTCAATGCTCTAAGATGAACTATTTTCTATAACACCGTAATCAATTTTTGTTCTTGATAAAAAGTTATAATTTGCTTACAAGTAGTGAATGATTTACAGACTATCTTTAATCTAATTTTCAAAAGTTGTGCACTTGAGTCTGTTGAATAAGCTGACTCCTGATCTATAGTGTAGATTAATACTGTTATCCACTACCAAATTGAACAGAGACGTATTTTATCGATATGAATATGTTGGTACATGTCATTTCATGGCTGCGCATAACTGATATAGAGAAACGGTATTTATAGATCTGAAAAATCTTTGTATATATGCTTTCAGATCTATGACAACATACATATTTTTGGGATTGTCCAATTAAAACATGTAATATTGACTGGAAATCAAGTTTGGGTTTTGTATCATGCATTTAAAGAGAAAATTACAAGCTTGATTATTTGGCTTTATCTGTCAGAATAATTGCTATTGTGCTTAAACTCATAAATAGATATAAATTACGAATGGAAGTTTGTCTGAAAAACTTAAGATTCGATGTGAACAAGCTTTAGAAACAGGTGTGTTGATTATCATCTTCTTAAGGTGCAAGGGCGGTCTTACTAACAATCCAACCCTGCACTGCCCTTTTAGGGGATTAAAACCAAAAGTTGCCGCGCAAAATATATTTAAACCTTCCCACCTTTGTCTTCCTGCCCCCCGCTCATAATGATTATTTCATAATTTAAATTATGTATTTATAGAGCAATTAACCACAAATATGAAATGAATCTATCTTTTCATATAAACTCAAAAATATAATAAATAAATTTTGAATTAGTGAAGCTAATATATTTGCCATTACTGGTAACTTTGAGAAGTCTAAATTTAATTAGACAAGGGTTAGAACTGCTGCATGCAAGCTAGGTGTTGCTGGTCTGGGTGAAATTGTAAAGTTTATTCAACAATCGAATTTTCAAAAGTTATAGCTTATTTATATGTCTTCTGTCTTCAAATGTATATAGTCCAATTTTTGAACTTTATGTTTATCCTGTGTGATAATGTGTGTTGTGCTTGCATGTTTGCAGGTGTGGTTGGTTTGACTCCAGCATAATTAGTGCAGGAAATGTTTAGTCGTGTTATTTTTCCGATGATGTTTTTTTTTCTTTCTTTTTGTTATTTCTTTGGGTTACCCCCGTCCCGTGAAGCACGATGAGTCGCTGTTGTTTGCTTTCTTGAGTCGCCATGTAAACTATAAACTATAAAGCATAAGGTCCATCTAAAGACAAGTGCTCTGAAAACATATCATTCCTTCACCGGTGTGTACACCCTAATAAAATTCATCATGCGGTCAGGTGTTTATTCCCCAATGAAATTGATATCATTCCTTCACAATTAATTTATGCTGATATTCTATGTCAATGGTGCAAGTGCAGCAACTGGTTACTTGTGTGCACTGTTCCTTTACTTTTGGTTCTGGGGAAGGGGAATTTGGGAGTTTTGCGAATGTCGGGATCAAATGAAGCCCTTTTACCCGTGTTCGTTTTAGCTCTTCAGTGAAGCTATGCTGCATGGGATTCTATATGTTCATATATATTCAGTTGAGATTTCTCTTGTTTTTTTTTTCCAACCAAGATAAGTAGGTCATCAGTGAAAATGTGTTTTAGTTGATATATCGCTAGCCTCGTACCAATACATGTTTTTTTTTTTCTTTGGTGGATTCGTGAATCCAGAAGTCACTAATTTGGACTGTAATTTACTTATGGGATTGATCAACCTGAAAGGTATAAGGTACAGGAAGTGAGTTTTTCAGGTGCAGGAAGAAACTACTCTTTGTTAAGCCAGTTTTCCAATGCTGGATGGTTCATGGTAGGAAAGCTTATTGTCAAGCCCATAATAACTAATAAACAAATAAATACCCGAACTTGCATCCCTTGTAAAAATGGCTCACACTATTTATCATTAGTTGCTGTTGAAACAAGATTGGAGGCCGAACATGAAATGAAGTTGCATTTTCTGATTACAAGAATATGTTCTTTGTTTACTTCTCAAAGTAAAGTACCCAAAAAATAAATAAAAACTGAACGGACAAGTTGTAAGATGTATTTAGATGGGGTTTGCTTATCTGCTCATATATCATGATGAGGTAGAAATGATTAAGGTAAAAATAAAAGTGGAGTTTACTAGTTAAGTTTCATATTTGGTGTCTCACTAGAACAAAAAATGCAACTAATTTTTCATGATGGCAGAGATGTAAAAGTATGAACGAAGGGATCACGTATAACTCTACCCAGCGATGCATGTCATAAATTAATTTCCTTGCTAAGACCTACCAAGTTCATGGCGTAAGAAGGTCTCTGTTAACAAAATGAAATGATGTGGATTTGAAAAGTTAATCAATTCATTCAAGGTCTTTCACCATTATTAATCATGAGTCATCACTACTTTGGTGGTGACTACCTTTTTCTAGTTAGCGGTTTAGAAAGGAAGCAACTTGTAATATTAGGTGGGTATTTGGCAGACCACCCCTCTACCAGTTATTCCAATTCACTCTACACACTACTGTTCCTGTTCCTAAGTCTCTTTTCAATGCCAAGCCACAATAAAAATATGATAATTAAATACACAGAAACGTAAACAGTGAGAAGAACTACTTATGGTAGCATAACGTTATACAAAAATAAAGTAATGAACTTCTACAAAGTAACATCGTCACTATTGAATCAGTTCAGCCACATATTTGTCTCTTCATCTTCCACCTAAACTTGATAAATAGATCCATTAGGAAGTAGGAACATGAGCATGCCATGTGGCCATTTTGCAGCCTCATCGCATCATATTCTTACATATAGATTATATTAATCAAAACAAAAGTATATCTAACCATAATTAAGTACACGAGGGTTTGCACCTTGAGAAGGAGGCAACTGGTTTGGCAATTTGTTTTGTGTGTAATAAATAAATTAATGGGTGGTTTGGTTTGGTTTGGTTATGGGCATTGGGCATCACTGGTTTGCATGTTAAAGTGATATATTGATTATGGTGTGATGGAAAAAGGGTTTCTGAGGAGGGAAGCATGCATGCATGCATGGTGTTAAAGAGTGAAAGGAAAAGAAAATGACCATAAAAGGTAAACCTAATTAAGAGTATAAGGGTTATATAGAAGGAAGTGAATTATAAGGAGTTGGCAGTGAGTCAGTGTTATTGTGAGAAAGGATTTGGTGAGCCATGGCTACTTGCCTTGTCTTCACTTCACTTCACTCTCCACTTTTGTCACTTCCACTTCATTAAGTTAAGTCCCACTACCATACAACGTAACATCGCTCAACTTAATCATTTCATTGCTTTTAACTTTCAAACTTCTTAAGTGTCTCATTTCAATGTGGATTTTCTGCTCTCTTTTCATTTTTTTTTATCATTCAAATAATCAAAATTATGACTTGATGGGTCTAATGAGGAAAGAAGTTTACTAGAGTGATACAACATCAATGAAATCTGAATAAACCACGTAAGAAAATGACACTAACTTCAACCAAAAACCATAAAATAATTAATTTATGGATTTTCATTTTTGTATATTCTTCAACTTTCTCATTTTTATCAAATTTAAAACTTAGATTCAACTTGAATTACCAACATAATTGATACATGTGATTCATCTAGAATTGAACCTGCAACAAAGTCTGAGAGACTATATTCAGCAAATATAATATGAAATCATAATTAATTTGTTTATATATGTTGAGGAGTGTTTAGGGGTTGATTCATTGTTTTTAACTCTTACACTTTCTTTCAACTTCTAATTAGGTCAAAGACCAAATTTATGTTGAAAGTCTCATATCGATTCAATTAAAAATAAAGTTAATTTATATTATATAAATTGAGTAAAACTTATTTTTACAAGTCGATTTTGTAAGATTAAATTAAGTTTGACATTATTTTTTAAAATGATATTTTGATGGAGGATGATTCAAATGTGTTGGTTTTTAAATTCTTATCCTTTTATATTTCAAAGAATATAAATTATAATGTTCAAGTGAAATTGAGTTGAATGTCTAAAATAAATATTCATATTTATATTTTATGGAAAAAGTCAACAATATCAAATAGTAGTGAGAATAAATTACTGATTCAACATGTGATTACTTTTACGAGGTAAATTATATTGCAAGATATAATAAATTATACGTGAATAAAGAAAAAAAAATCTTGTAATGGGAAAGTTGGTTATCTATTAAAGTATATTTTAAGAGAGTGGTTATAATCTATTTAATAAAAGTGTAAAAGTAATTACTACTTAAAAGGGTGGATATTTTTCATACGATTGAGGAGTAGTTGATAAAATCGATACCTCTGTTAAAAAAAAATCTTTTCAGCCATATTATTTCACTCTTTTTTTCTTTCATTCAATGCCACGAAAAAAACCATAAAAATTGCAACGCATAACATTGAACTCTATATAGAAAAAAATAATGAATATTTTAAGATTTATTTTTTATAATTCCAATGTATCTTCTATAAGAAATAATTTTATTCGAACCCTATGAGATATTACAATTAAAAAAGTAAACTGAAATTACTTTTGAAGTGAGATTTATTTATTTTCTTAAAAAGAGAAATCTTATGTTAAACAAAAAACCATCGTCTTATTTTTTTAATTCAAAATGAAAAAAATGGTGTTTTAAAATTAGAAGTCGTATTGAAAAACCACTTGTAAAATCTATCCATTTCTTATATATATATTTTTCTAATATTGTTGGGAAAAAAGGTAAAAGGGGGGCAATACCTTAGAAGTAACTCCTTCAAAACGATATAGATAATATTTTATATATATGTATTTGATTATTTAATTTCGTAATGTTAGCAGCATTGTTTAGAAGTAAGTGGCTTTATATTATTATAAATAAAAAATGTGTGAAGTAAATTATAATTTTGCCGTCAAAGGCGGTTGCTTCGCAGCCTTCACTGAGAAGCGATATAACATTATGGTGTTGTGATTATAATTATTCACGTAATTAATTTGGAGTTCACAGCTATAATTAGATAAAACAACCTTTTGAAAACAAAAGAACAACCTAATTAAGAACTGAAACATTTGAAGACGATGTGTGTGTGAGTGAGTGAGTATTATGAAATGAAAAGAAATTTTGTTATGTAAAATGGTGAAGAGGTGGAGTGAGTGTTAGGTTTTGTTTCATATTTGACTTTGGATATAAGCAATTCCATTGTACTTGCCCCTACACAACTGCTACCTACCTACCTATATCACCTATATATATATATATATATATATATATATATATATATATATATATATATATATATATATATATATATTTACTTCATTTCTAGTCATTACCATCAAATATTTTATGTTTTATATTTACTTCATTTCTTATTATTAATTTTAAGGTCTGCTCACTATTATAATCATCATGAAAAATAGTCATATCTATTCAATATTTTCTTGTTTAGTTGATAAAATGGGTGACAAATTCGAAAATTTCGAATTAAATGGACAGGAATGAGATGAATAATGTATCAAGAAGAAAAAATTAGAGATACATTATAATTTTGAGGTTTGAATTAAAGGAAAGGTTAACTTTTTTATATAATTTACTTTTGTGTTTGAAATCCCATATGATAAAGGTAAATTTACATTAAGGTTAAATATGGTTCTAGTAATTAAAAGTTAAATTAGAATTTGTTAATATTTTAAATTTTAACATATTTTTGTTTTCAAATTTTAAAAAGGAATTAATATAGTCCTTTTAAGTTAAAGATGGTAATTTTTTTTAGTTTGTTAAATAGTTTTCCATCTTGACATTTGAGTTGTAATTTGTCAAACAATGAAAATAACTTAATATCAATCAAAAATGCGTTTCACACAAAAAAAAGTTAACTAGTTGGGTTTGGAGAACTATATTTATTTATTTTTAAAATTTGTGGACCAAATTATATCAAAGTTTAAGATGAAGATAAATTCTAATTTTATGTCAAAGTTTAGAAACTAAAAATATATTTAACCATAAACATATTATATATAATGTAAATCACCTTACAAATCAGTTCTGTACAGTTAGGTTTAAAGTTAACTTTTTAATGTAATATCAACATCATTTAGAACTGATCATAACATTTGTTATATGTTAAGTTTATCATGTTGTCCACTATTAAATTTATCAAATCATCCATAAATATTTAATTTTAGGTTCAAGATGTATTTATCTTGATATAAAGAAATAGTATACTGAAAGTATCACATTAATTAGAGTAAGAAATTTTTAAAATATATAGATAGGTGGAAAATTTGCCAAACCAGTTCTTATATATAGTGAGACTATTTTAGTTTAATTAGTCGTGTAATTATATTAAATACCCTGGAGAAAAAAAAAAGGTTTTATTATGGAAGTATACTTGCCTTAAAAAGAACATGTAATTTGTAATACAAGTAATTGAAGTGACAATTTGGCAACTCGGAAAATAATAATTAGTTTTGTTAGGGCATGTCACTATCTTGGTGAGCATGGTGAAGTAATATGAAAATTGTTTTTTTCAGTGCATTACTGAGCAAAGAAAAAAAAAAGTGTAGATTGTGATGATAATGTTTTAGCTGCAACCAATTAGGTTAAGTTGTATGGTTGAAAAGGATATGTGAGTGAGTGAATGAGTGAGTGAGGTGTGAAGTGTTGTGTTAAAGAGTTAAAGTGGAGTTGGAGGATTAATTCCACTACTTTCACTCTCTTTTTCCTCATTCTTTTGCTAATATCCTTCACCTAATCTATAATATCTTATTTTTATTTTTAAATCTTAAAGTTAACAATAAAATTATTTCATTAATTTTTTTATGTTCATTTAATTATTAAAAACTACTTATTAATCTTTGTTAATCAGACAGACTTGCAGACAAAAAAAAAATTTGAAATTTTGAATGTTACGACACATTAATCAATATCTTTTTATCACTATTGTTCCTATTTTCTCTTTGTTTTATTAGTTTAACATTTGTTTTTATCTTGTTAGGTTTTTGGTAATATTCCTTGGGATTTTAGTCTTGAAATACACAATTCAAATTTACAAAACTCTATTTTTTTATTTTGTCACATCTTCTTTATTACACGAAAATTTTTGAATAATAATTAATTTTAGTGACATAAAATAATTAGTCACTATAATAATTAATTCAGATACTAATTTATAAACTAAAATTATTGATAACTAAAACAGTTTTAAAAAAATATAATTGGTTTCTAAATTGATAACTAAAATAATTTCTATTATAATTGATCACTAGATTGGTCAGTAACATTAATTAACAAAGTTTTGACTATAAAAAAAATTATATCAAAATTGTTCTCTAATTAAAAAATTAGTTTTTAAACGTATTGCTAAAATTTAAAATTTCTTATAATAATTCATATGCATATAGATGAATAAGACATAAATATTTACATAAAAAACTAAAGTAATTAAGAGTCGAAAATGGTGCATTAAAATAGTGGATTTAAATCTAACTTAAAATCTATTTAGTAAGATAAGGTTTATCATTATTTATATATTATATTTTGGTTATATTATTAGTTAATTTAAGATATTTCAATATACTTCTCATGCGAAAACATTATGTCTTTACATCAAGAACAAATTTTGACTTGATTAATATAATGAATTTTAACTCAATTTTATAATATAGAATTAAATTTACTAATATTTATATATTATAATTTTATTTTATTTTTAGTCTACGTAAAATTTTCAATAAAATGCAAACCATATTTTGATGATATAATAGTCCCTATAATCTAATTAGGTAAACCAGCTTCGTAGTAAGAAGGACTTTTTACCCTTTTTCAAATACATTGTTTTGATTCCTAAATTTTTTGCGTTTGCATTTGGTGGGTTATATATATTTATTTCCCTTTCTTAATGAGAAATATGTCTTAATCCCACACTGTTTCTTTATATATTGTAATTATAAGATTCCAACATCCTTATTTCACACTCAAAGCTATGTTTGACTTAACATTTCTTTAATTTTTTTTTTCCAAATCTCTTCATACTTACTATTACTTCATGTTTCCCACTACATCTACTCAACTAAAATATGCAATAATTTTTTTTGGGCACATTTTTTTCCTATTAATGGGTGGAGTTATATTGAAAATCATAAAATATAATACATTTTATTACTTTTATTTCATAAATTAATTAACAAAAAAAGGGATTAAAAATGTGTTAAAGAGTTTGATGCATAGGTAGGCCTTTTATTTTGCTCTTTTTATTAGCATTGTACATTGAACCTTAAGCTGGGTGCTGAAATGCAATTTACTTATTTATATTTTAATTAATGAATCTTTATTGGTACATGTAGCTGAATTTAATTGGAATTAAGATAGCAATTATAATGAGCAAAATATAAGTCAATTGCTGATAATTTATGCTAAAAAATTTGCATATTTGATAATTAAATAAGAGTATGTGATAAAAAAATATATGTTATCCTATAAGATGAAAATAGAATGGTCGGTTTATCTGCTTCCTACTGATCTATTTATTTGGAAAAAGGTCATGCCAAGTACTTTTTTAAACAAAAAAGTTATATAATTTGAAAACTTTTCAGACTAAAAGCACTATTAATTCTAATAATAATATTCATTATATTATTATTATTATTTCGAAAAGAATAATATTTATGTTGATAAGCTTACTAACCAATAGTGGATTAGTTTGTTTTAAATACATTGGTACATTTTGTAGTATGTATTTGTTGATGAGCATATTGAAAAGGCCTTTAGAAAGACTTTTACACAAAGTTAGGCCATACATTTAAATAAACCTAATTAGACCTAAAAAGAAGGTTACAATAATTATACTTGTCAAGTTCCAAGTCCTATAATTAAAAATCAGAACAGACTCTAACCATGCAAAGTTTAGTCTAATCTACCTCGTTTCCGTGCCAATTATTTATTATTCATTCTAATTCTTCAAATATCATATTCTGTATGGTTTTTCTTCCTTATATTTTAATTGCGCCAAAAGTGTTCCTTCATTTACTAAAAGTTTTATGAACTATTAAAAAATCAACATGAACTATAGTTAGTCAAGTTGCACAGCTTTCTTATAAATAAATTAAAAAAAACTTCTCCAAACATTCATTGTACATTCATAACGCAATTTTCTTTATGTGATGCACATAAATATGTTTTTTTTATGGTCTTATAAGAAATAGTCGGATTTTTTTTTATGGTCTTATAAGAGATAGTCGAGAGACAACACAAATTATACATAAACTCAATTTACATATAAAAATGATATCATTTTCAACCTAAAATCTTAAGATAATAAGGCCTTCGTCTTCATATCAATATAAGAAAATTACATATTATTGATATGTACAATCCATCAGTAATAATCAAAATTTGTCGATAAATCATGTTTATTGACAGATTATCGTCAAGTAAAAATCTGTTGGTAGGTAGTGATTTATTTCTTATAGTGTATCACTACAAGAAAATAATTAGTCGTCAATAGGCTATGTTCACTTCTAAAGATGGAATTGATGGAAAGTGAATGAATGAATTTGAGAGAATTTGAAGATAAAATTTGATTTGTTTTAAGAGATTTGGAGGTGAAAGTAAAAAGATTTGAAGGTAAAGTTTGTGAATGAATTGATAGATGTGATATATTAAAAAAAAGTTTTATAAATAATTATTAAATGTGAATGTATTATTTGTTGAAATTATAAGAATGTGAATATGAGCGTGATGGAAGTTGCTTCAGCTTCACCGGGCGAATCTCTGCTTCACATACACAATGAGAAAAATAAGGGATTTTCATAAAAGTATGACGATAATTATGTAAAGGTACCGATGTAAACAACGAATACCTTCAAACCTTCTCCCACTAAAAAGATCCTCTCTCCCTTCCATCCCTCAAATCATTTTTCCCAAACATTCACAAATTCACTTAAATGAACATACACAACTCTTGCCATTCCATCTTCTCCAACAATATATTAGCGGAAGTGAACACAACCTAAAAGTGGATGTTAATTAATCGATAATATCATATGTGTGTCACATGTGCATTTTACTATAACATCATAGACACTAATTCATTAGGGTCAACTTTTGGCATTGGTGAAGTTAAATTTAACTCATCATTAATTTTTAAATTATTTAATCAAATCTATTTTTAGTATTAATTTAATTAGCATCAATTTAACCAAAATTAAAAAAATTATCATACAAGGTCTCTATCAACAACAAAATAATATAGAAACTAAAAACAATAACAGAAAAAAAAAGTGTAATGGATAGGGCCAACCTGGCAAAACGGGATTGGTCGAATTTTCAACCCACCAGCTCGCATGATCCTACCCATTTTATTTTATTTTTTTAAATTAAAAATTAAAGATAAAATAATTTGAAATATTAATTTTTCTATATTATATTTTTGTAAAGATGTAAATATACAATATTATTGTAATTAAAATTATTAACACTTACAAATTAAGTGTTCATTATTAGTTATAGTAGAGTTAATTTAACATGTAAATATAATAATTATTTTAATTTATCTAATTAAGAATATTAATTAATCAATTAAAAACTTAGAAAATGTTTGTATGATTAAATATGTTCTTAATATTTATTTATAAGTATATATATAAACAAAGTTTAAAAATAAAAAAATTAAGTAATAAAAAAAAGTGGCGGGTCAACCCTTAACTCGTCCTGTGACGGGATGAGTTGTAACGTTTGGCTTGTGTTTTGGTAGCGGGCCAACTAGACCCAACTCATTTTGGTAGGACAAAGCCGAGATGAACCAAAACGGGCGAATTAACTTGTTTTGCCACCCCTAATAATCGATAAAATATATGATGGTGGATGAAGAAGATGAGGGTAAATAAAGGAAATAAGAAAATGAGTGTGGATAAAAAAAATGTGTGGAAGGATGAAGAAGATAAATGAAAGTGAATGAGATAAATGCGGATAAAACAAATGTATGGAGAGATGTATACAAAAAATAAGGAAGGAAAATATAATGAAGAGATTTATCATCTTTAAATTTAGGTTTTCATTTATTATTACAAAGTCACATAAATTCATAACATTACATTTTTTTTAAAAAATATAAACTTTTATATAATTATTTTTTATAATTAAATAAAAAAAACCCTCTTCTTTCCCTTTACTTAAACCATTTTCACATAGTGATTCATACATGCACTTTTCAATTTCTAATATTTCCAATCCATTGAATTCATCCAACAAAGTATTCTAATTTCTATTTCCTTATCCAACTAATTCATTATGTGCAACTGAATTTATGATGCAACCTAAGATATATCAATAAATTTTACAACATTTTACCATACAACAGAAAACACAAAATCCTTAAATTAGTATAATTTAGGGTTATACTAATGTTGGTAAAAATATAATTAGGGTTCATGCCAATTTCATAAAAAAATCTCTAAAATTACAAGTAGGGTTCTTACTAATTTGAAGAAAACATAATTTAGAAGAAACATCGTAATAAGATAATCATAAATTTAATATAAATAAATCATAATAAAATATTAATTTTGATTTAAGAGAAATAATGTGATAATGCGTTTTTTAATCACTCTGTTCTCTGATCTCTATGTTCATTCCCAATATTGTAAAGCACAAAAGTGTGACCACGAAAATATTTCACTACCTAGTTAAGTTATTTTCTCTATTGTGTCAATTAATCACTTTCCCATATAGTGTTCTAAATTTGACATCTATAATTTTAATTAAAGAATAATCACTACAAAACAAATTTTTTTTTATCTATAACTAAAATTTGTAGGAAGTTAAAAATTAATTACATATTACCAACAATACAAAAATTTGAATAATTTTACACTTTTATAGATAATTTCTACGACTCAATAATGTATTTTTTCATTAATAATGACATTATCAGTAAATAATTCCTAAGTAATAATAATTTAGCCACAAATTTTATTGCATGGGTAAATGTATATGGAAAATTCAACTTTTTCTTTGAGTGAATTTCAATTTAAAATGTTTCATATCAAAATTTTAAGTTTCGATTGAAGGCAAATGAAAATATTTAAAATACACGTATCAGAAACATATTATATTAACTAGCAAAAATATAATTGTTAAAGATAAACAATTTATAAAATAATTAATTTTTAAAATAATAATTTAAAATAAAATTGGAAAAAAATGAAAAATAAACACAAAAGAAAATATCTCTTTACATATTATTATAGATTAATAAATTAATAATTAAATGATAATGTTCCTACACCAAAACAAAGTGGATTAGTATTTTAACCTTATATTAAAGTTTTAGTATATCTTTAACTCTTATAAATATCACCAACAAAAATTTATTATTAAAATTCTACAGCAGTTTTTTTTATAGATATACTGTTAATAGTATTTAGTTAGAAGTCCAAGTTCGATTAATATAACATATATAGGCCTTTTATACATTATATATATTAAGTGTAGCTGATAAAAGAATATTTTTTGTTAATTACAATTTGATCCAAGAAACTAAAAACTATATATATATATATATATATATATATATATATATATATATATATATATATATATATATATATATATATATATATATATATATTTTTTTTATATAATTATA
>Ga0214542_1009320_pt1 | contig 15376 bp, 7 predicted proteins | sample CNSS1metaG_FD_160096 | JGI IMG/M metagenome (GOLD analysis project Ga0214542, IMG submission 160096) | Root nodule microbial communities from cowpea collected in UCLA plant growth center, Los Angeles, California, USA - CNSS1 | ecosystem: Host-associated > Plants > Roots > Nodule | place: USA... | reverse complement strand
AAATAAAAAAAACCTTTTAAAAAAAAAAAAAAAAAAAAAACGGATTCCAAAATCCGTTTTCTAAAAAAAAAAAAAAGTGAAACGGATTACACAATCCGTTTCCCAAAAAAAAATAAAATAAACACGGATTCCATAATCCGTTTTGAAAAAAAAAATTGAAAAATGGGGAAACGGATTCCACAATCCGTTTCCTTAGAAAAAATAAAAACACCACCTCCTTCCTCTCCAACACACACCACTCATCAACACAACCCACCGTTCCAGATTTAACAAAAAGCTACATGTAAAAACCTTCAAATAAAAATATAGACATGCATTCAAATAAAAATATACATTGTCTAATATTAAAAAACAAAAAACGAGTATGACTTACCTGCAAAAATTGAGAAGCCGCGGGAAAGGATCAAAGGTGGTTGCCGACGGTGGGGAGAAGAATGGTGTGTGGAGGAGAAAAGGAAAAAAGGATGGCGTGGCGGCGAGAATGGTTTGTTGGAGAAGAGGGAGAATGAGGCGCTGCAGTGGGGGAGAAGGATGCTTTGTGGGGTGCAGTGGGGGAGAAGGAAGCTTTGTGGGGAGGCTAGGTCAAAGATTCCAAGGGTGGTGTAGAGTGCGTGCAGCGTGCAGAGAGAGGGAATCTGCTTTTTATTGGGGTGCGGGTAGAGGGGTTTTGGGGGTGCAGTGTGGTGAGGGGTGTGAGGGGTGCAGGGGTATTTGGGGTGCGCGGTGAAATTGAGAAAAGACACACACAGTAACTTTTTTTTTAACCAGGGGCAACGTTGGAAATAAAGGAGGTTTTGGGGGTACAGGAGAGTTTATTGGAGGTGCAGGAAGAAGCCCCCATTAAAACGAAGGGAGCCTTCTCCCTGTACTTCTAAAGACTTATTCTTTACCCTTAATTATTTTTCGAATTCCCAATTTGCCCCATTGACTTTAACTAGTTAAAATTTAATTTATCTTCTCCCTCCTTTTTCCTATTTCATCCCTATTTACCTATCTCATCCACACTCCCAATTTTTGCGAATTTGGAAGGATGAGCTTTTGAGTATATGAACATGTTACAGATATTCTTTTTCATAATTAATATGTTACCAGATATAAAAATCTGGTTTATAACTGATTTTGAATTCCGACATTGAGTGTGTTTGAAAATATTTTAAGAAAATTGATTCTATTTGATGTTAGAAAATCAATTTTAGTTGATGAAAATAATTATTTCTTATGTAAATTTTCAATTTATAATTGATTTTAGAAATTAATTTTGGGTATCTCTAAATAATTTATTAATATGAATTGATTTTAACAATTGATTTTGGACGTTTTCAAAGTGAAACCAAACATTCACATTAATGATAAATCCATCTTGTAATAATTATCAGATTTTTAAATTTTATATATATATATATATATATATATATATATATATATATATATATATATTTGTTAGTTTTACTTTTATGAAGATTTATAAAAAGTTAAAAAAATAAATAAAATTAACAGGATGTCAACATAATTAACCACATAACTGAAATTTGAAACCTAGTAGAATTGTTAATCGAATTTTAAAATATGATATGCATCAAGAAAACAAGTGTCATGATGTATACTAGATTTCAAAATTCGGTTAACATATCTACCGGATTTCAAAATCTTGTGGTTAATACAAGATGCGTTTATCACTAATATCGAAATTCAAAATTAATAGCCTCATAAAACAGATTTCAACATCTGATAGCCTATTATTCATGCAAACGCTGAGGTGCATGGAAAAGGCCCCAAACAAAATGGGTTAGATATTTAAATCCCTCCTCCTCTTTAATTTCTTTTCTTCTTTTTCTTCCTCTTCCTTCTCTACCTTCTCTAACTTCAACAATCACCATCTGACCACCTCCTCCGCCTTTTCCTCATCTTTTCTTATTTTCTTTTTCTCAACCATCTTTTCTTAATATATAACAAATCTCATCAGACTGGGCGATAAATTTGTCACTCAATTTAATGATGAATTTATTAATAGAAAAATCCATCAAACAAAAGTATCCATCGGTAATGCATATTCTAATTTAACGATAGATCTAACCAACGAATCTTACCAACATATTCAATATCAGTGGAAAATTTTGTCGATAATTTAAATTCTATAATTCATTGGTAAAAATATGTTTGTAAATTTTACTAACATATCTATATATGTCAGTAAAATTTCGCTGGTAATTACGAAAATTCTTGTACTGCCTATTGTTCAATTTTTCTATTAACTCTAATGTGAGTATTAATTGGGTGATATGATTATTCTCTTGCCTCGTCACCTTACATAGTTATGGTCAAATGTAAAATTATTATTTTATAATCTTATAATCTTGTAATCTTATAACTTATAATCTTATAATCTAAAAGTATGGGGTGCCTAACTAAGGTAATCTTAAATCAATTATATTCATTCCCATGGTCTATGTGAAAGTGCTAGAGACTGCATTATTTGAGAGGTTAAACTTTATATTCAAATATCTATGTGGTGTAAGGATTTTGGTTTAAACAAAGTTTTTAATGATTTCCATATCTTTACGGGTGATGTTGATTTGTAGCATACACTTGATGAAATTACATGTATGAGTGTTGAGCGAGGCCACTTGTATGAGATTTTGGCATGATCTATAGGCCATGCGCGTGAATATCATACATGCACATGGCTAGTAAGAGCAACACAAACGATAACAACAATTGTGCGGGTGTATTGTGATTGGCAAACTACTAACACATACTAAGTATTTTTTGTTTATATAGCTTGTTATACCAACTACATTGTGTATTAAGTGTCTCAATCTAGAACTGGTTCATATAGTTTGTTATACCAACTCCTTAAGTGTCTCAATCTAGAACTGGTTCATATAGTTTGTTATACCAACTCCGATGCATTAATTACATCTTAAATGAGGCTTAGGATATTTTTTTTTTCAATTTTTCTATATGTTATCTATTGCAATAGATTGTTATAAAAACAGAGTTTGTTGATGTATTGCAAAAAGTTATTTAAATCTTCCGGAGAAAGATAGAGAGTACATGGTGAGTGGGAGATTTTTTCATGAAATCTTCTCCCTTTTCTATAGCAACAATCACAGGATTTTGGTCCATCTCGATACTCTTTCTCCATCTATAAATAAATGCCTTTTACCTCTTCCAAAACAACAACTTTCACTTCTTCTCTTATCTCTATCCTTCTCTCATTCTCTTTTTCTTTTTATTTTATTTTATTATTTGGGTTTACTATTTTATCTTTTCTAAAATTTTTTGTTAGTTCTGAAATTCTCAAAAAAAATAAAAAAAAAATTGAGAAATTCTTGTTGTATTTTGAAAGACTTACTTATGCACAAAATAAGTCATTGAAGACAATGATTATTCTTACCTCAGGAATCAAGATTTGTTCATGTTTTCGGCAACTTTTACAACACTAATAGCATAGCATATATTATCTTACAAAGAAGCCATACGGTGAAGATGAAAATCAAGCAAATCTGAATAGAAAAAGCATGGTTGGAGAAAGACATAATTAGAAGTTCTCATTAATTAATAGTTTTTATAACCGCATCTAAAAATGACTACATATGAAGTTTTTATTAATGAAAAAAGTTGGATGAGTGAATTAATTTCAACAAGGTCTAACGCAGTGACAATGGAGAAGAAAGCCTTTACATTTGCCACCGGCGGCACCTTCAGTACGGCACACGATTGCACATACATGACTGTTCACACATAAACCCCTGAAAGAGTAGCTTGGTGACCAACATTCCTTCGCCTCTGTTCTCTTTACCGTCACATCTATTTAATCATTCCATTCATCAATTTCGCTTCATTTCATTCAGACAAAACAACATTAATAGACATTATATCTTACCGGCAGATAAGATTAGGAAGAGAAGAAACATGGTAAACCTTAGCACTTTTGTCTCCATCACACCCCAATTGTTGTTGTTGTTTCTTGTTCAAAATGAAGTTGGATCTTTCTGCTCTCCACTTCTTTATATAACAGTTTCATATGCACAAGTGCCACGTGTGAATAGAGCATGCAACACCATTTGGGACCCAACTCACATCTTTACATGTGCTGTCAACATTTCTTAATTACTACATTAAATACATTTATTGCTTTTTTTCTTATTACTAAGTTAGATGAGTTTTATTTATCAATATAAATTAATATTATGTTTAATGTAAAATGGTAAGTAAACCTTGTTACTTTAATTGAGAATATATTAAACTTTATTTTGATGTTTTTTTCTAAATGAAATTTGATTATCAATTTTTAAAATTTATAATGTTCGTTTTTATTTTATTTTATTGTGAATGTAATATGTGTACGTTATAATAACTAAGAAACAAGTAACAAACGTTACAAATTTTAAAAAATAATAATTAAATTACACAAAAAATAAAAATTTTTCCTTGAAAATTAGTTTGTTATTAAAATTTCTCATCTATTAATATAATACTTTAGATATATTACTTTAGTGCAAGTTTAATAAATGTAAGTTTTTTTAGAATTTTAGAGGGAATATCTTGCGAAATTTCTTTGCAAATAAAACACCATTTTAATATATGTACATGAATTTTCTAAAATTGAAAGACATTATTTATGTAATAAAATATTTTTAATATTAAACATCTCATATTAGTTGTAGACAATATTAATAATTTTGTATTAGTGAGAAATCTTTACTGCATCATGAAAATATTTTTATGAGAAATTGAGTTTGATAAGCAAATGTAAAACTTTTTTTTTTTAAACGGAAAGAGACAAATATAACATATAACATATCACGAATAATTCAAATATTAAAGAGTTCATCAAATTTTAGTTTTATATTAAATATTCATAGATCACACATGTCAATCAGATTTCATCTTAAAAGTTAGAAAACATTGACTTTGCTAACATCACCTAGAATTCAACGTTGAATTTTGTTTACCAATGAATTTAGTTTGGTCGATAAAAAATTATTTATTATTACAAAACTCTTATAAAGTAATGCTTGATGTTAAATTTTTTTGTTAAATAATCGAGTGAGAGTGATACGACTATTGTTTTGTCTGGTCACTTTACATTAGTGGTTACATATAAATTTATAATTTTATAATTACATAATTTTTGAAATTTATTATTTTATAATTTTACAATATAAAAATTTTATAACTTTATAATTTCATAAATTTATAGTTTTATAATTTTATAAATTTATAAATTTTTAATTTTATAAATTTTGTAACTTCTTAATTTATGCTGATCACACTCCAGTCAATTTTAATGAATCAACAAAAATAAATCAACCCTACCTTTTTCTTAAAGTAATTTTACAAATGTAAATAAAAATAATAATAATTTTTTTCTTCAATTACACTCTTACATTTCTTTTAATATAATATATTTTTAAATAATTTAAACATGTATTTATTATGTAAATTCAATTATACTTATTATATATATATATATATATATAATTTAGAATATAATACATAATAAATCGAGAGAAAAATAAACTAGTATATAATTATTTTATTAGAGTCATAAAAGTTATTGAATTTCTTAGGTAGTTGAATTTTACGATGTAACATATATTGTTTTAATAAAAAGAAGGGATGGAGTGAGCAGGGATAAACATGAAAATTAAGCAAAATGTGAGTAGAAAACATTATGGTCGGAGAAAGACATGTTTAGAAGTTCGAAGTTCTCATTAATTAATATTGTGTATAACCGCAGTTGAAAATATTACATACGAGACTTTTATTAATGAAAAATATTGAAGGAGTGAATTAATTTCAACAGACATAGAAGCAGTCGCAACTGGGAGGAGAGCCTCTACATTTGCCACCAGTCATACCTTCGTTGTAGCACATTTTTGCACAGAGGTCACTGTTCACGCATAGACCCTTAAAGGTCTTGCTTGGTTGCCAACAATCATTCGCCTCTGTTCTCTTCACCGTCACATCTATTTCATCATTTCATTCGTCAATTTCACATCATTTCATTAAGACAAAACACAAGTCATTAAACATATATATCTTACCTGCGGCTAAGACTAGAAACAGAAGGAACATACTAAACCTTAGCATTTTGGTCTCCATCACACCCTAATTGTTGTAGTTGTTCCTGGTTCAAAATGATGAAGTTGGATCTTTCTCCTTTACACTTCTTTATATAACATCATTCGTCGGACAATGAGATGTGTACAAGTGCCACGTGTGAATAGAATGAACATGCAGCACCATTTGGTCAACTACTGATTCACATTGACGTGTGCTGTAAACGTTTTTTATTTAGGGTAATGTTATTAACTGTTTTCAAGTATGTGATTAAGAATAATTAATATATATATTAATATTATAAAAATTTATTGGTAATTGTGATATTAAATAAAATTTGATATAATAATTATTAATGTAATTTTATTTTATTTGAAGGACAAAAATGTTATTAAATATTAGAACTATGTTTAATATTTTACTTAATGTTCAAAAATAAAAGTTAAAGAATAATTAAATGATAAAATAATTATATTTTAATATTATTAAAAATTAAAATGTAATTAAACTTAAAAAAAGTTTAAATTAATAGAAAAACTAAAAAAGAACAGTGTTAAACGTCTAAAAAGTTTACAAAAAAAATAATAATTAAAGTATTAATTTTGAATTTTTTTCTCTAACTTTTCAATAACCTTTTACGACATTTTTGTTAACTTAACCAAATATCGAAGAAACAGACAATATTTCAATATCTGAAATTATTAATTATAAACATATAAAGCTAGTAATATAAAAAGAATTAATTATATAAACTTTTAACAAAGACCTTAGAAATTATAAAGTGCTTATTTTGTATCAGAGTTATTATTTAACAATTTCAAAAGATAGTTTTGTCTTTATAAAATTTGTGATATGCACTTATATTATTTTAATTAATGGACTTAATTATTCCAATTTTCAATGTAAAAATGGTGAAACTAATGCACATTAATTATTCATTAACCAGTGTCGCTGATTAGCATTCTCCATTTAATTATCACATTAAATACATTTATTATTTTGTTATTACTACATTAAATTAGTTTTAGTATTAGTATAAATGCTTAGGAAAATTATACTATTGACTTCCTTTGTTTAAATTTCATCCTTTACTCAATGACGTGACTTAGTGTAAGTCATTATTTTTTCAAAAGAGAAGATAATGATACATTCCACAGGAAAAAAGATAATGATACATTAATCAATGATTCACACTAAGTCATGTTAGAAAGTAAAGGATGAGAGTAAAAAAAAAATGAGAGTCATAATATCATTCTCCAAAGGCTTAATACTTAATTTCGTCCTATAATTTTAGTGAAATTCTCAAAAAGACCTATAATTTTTCATTTGTCCAATTTAGTACTCTAATTTTTCAAATAAATTCAATTAAATCCAAGTTATTGATACGGTTAGAACAACTAACAAAATAGTGAATATGATTGTATATATGGCACATTTTTAGACAACTTGAAAAATTCATATTTAATTGATCAGAAAAGTGTTTAATTGTGTTTTTAATACTATGTAAAATGAAAATATATTAACTTTATTTTTGATGTTTTTCAAATGAAATTTGATTATATTTTTTAAAATTTATAACGTTTTTTTTTTGTCAATGTAAATTTTACGTTATAATAACTAAGAAACAAGTAACAAATGTTACAAATTTTAAAAATAATAATTAAATTTTATTAAAAAACACAAAAAATAAAAAATTTTCCTTGAAAATTAGTTTGTTATTAAAATTTCTCATCTATTAATATATTACTTTAATGCAAGTTTAATAAATGTAAGTTTTTTTTTAGAGTTTTAGTGGGAATATTTTGCCAAATTTCTTTGTAAACAAAAGACCATTTTAATATGTATATGAATTTCTTAATTTTTAAAGACATTGTAATAAAACATTTTTAATATTGAACATCTCATATTAGTGTACACAATATTAAAAATAATTTTATATTAGTGACAAATCTTTGGTGCATGATACAAATTTTATTGTTATGAGAAATTGGGTTTGATTGACATATGTAAACCTTTTTTATTTTTTCTTGAAACGGAAAGAGACAAATATAACATATAACATATCACAAATAATTCAAACATTACGACGGAATTCATCAAATTTTAGTTTTATATTAAATATTCATAGATCATCACACAAGTCAATCATATTTCAAAGTTAGAAAACATTTTTGTTTTACTAATGAATTTAGTTTTGTCCATAAAAAGTTATCTGTAATTACAAAAATTATAATATGTAATGCTTAATGTTTATTTTTTATCAAAAATATGATGTGATTGTTAGTTGAGTAACGTAAGTGTTAATGAAATGATATGACTATTTTCTAGTCCTGTCATCTTGCATCACTTTATATGCACTTTATATAATTGTTACCACGGATACAATTTATACATTTATAATTTTATTATGTTATAGTTTTATAATCACATAATTTTATAAATTTTTTATTTTGTAATTTTATAATTTTAAAATTTCATAAGTTTATAATTTTATATATTTATACTTTTGTAATTTTATTATCTTATAATTCCATAATTTCACAATTTCACAATGTTATAATTTTGTAATCTTATAAACTTAAAACTTTATAATTTCTCAATTTTAATGAATCAACAAAAATAAATCAACCCGCATTTTATCATTTTTGAATAACTTTATAAATGTAAATACAAAACATTAGATCCATTTAACTCATTCTTTTTCATCAATTATACTTTTAAATAATTTAAACATGTATTTATTATGTAAATTCAATTATACTTTATATATATATAATATCTAAAATATAATACACATATTTACCGTATAAAATAAAGCGAGCGAAAATAAAATGAATATTATATAATTATTTTATTATAATCATAAAACTTATTGTATTTTGTACTTAGTTGAGATTTACTATCTAACATATATTGGTTTAAAAGAACGATGGAGTGAGCACCAAGAACGTGAAAATTAAGCAAAATTAAGCAAAGTATGAGTAGAAAAATTATGGTTAGAAAGACATATTTAGAAGTTCTCACTAATTAATATATTTTATAACAGCAGTCGAAAATATTACATAGAAAGCTTTTATTAATCGGAAACGTTGAAGGAGTGAATTAATTTCAACAGATGTAGTAGCAGTCGCAGTGAGGAGGGAAGCCTCTACATCTGCCACCAGTTTCACCTTCGGTGCGACACACTATTGCACAGTTGTTACTGTTCAAGCATACACCCTTGAATGTCAGACTTGGTTGCCAACATTGTTTCGCCTCTGTTCTCTTCAGAGCCACATCTATTTAATCGTTTCATTCGTCAATTTTACATCATTTCATTAAGATAAAACACAGGTTATTAGACATGTGTATATCTTACCAGCGGCTAAGACTATAAAGAGAACCAACATACTAAACCTTAGCATTTTTGTCTCCATCACACCCAAATTGTTGTACCTGTTCCTAGTTCAAAATGATGATGTTGGGTCTTTCTCCTTCACACTTCTTTATATAACATCATCGTAGCTGCAACCGGAATGAAATATACACAAGTGCCACGTGTGAATAGAGCATGCAACACCATTTAGGGAACTCTACTAACTCACATCTTTAGAGCATGCAACACCATCTGGGGAACTGCTAACTCACATCTTTGACCTGTGCCGGAAATGTTTCTTAATTACTACATTAAATACATTTATTGCTTTTTTCATATTACTAGGTTAAATTAGTTTTAGTAATAGTATAAATTAATATTATGTTGATACTATACATATATTGAATATGACATGTATACCAATATGTTTTTATTTATTTAAAAATCTAATAACTATATAATTGTATTATGTGAATTTAAATTAAAATCATATCTATTAAACATTGTTAAAATAAAAAATTATAAATTATTGTCATCATAAAAGTAATACTATTTTACAAATTAGATATTTCATTATTAAGTATCGAAAAAAAATAAGATATAAATATGTATCAAACACAAATACGTGACTCACTTTAAATTATCGATGATGTGAGTAATGTTTGTTCTCATGTCTTATTCAATATAGCAAATAACAAGTATGTAACCAGAAAACTCAAACAAACGTTAAAAATTTTAAAAAATAATAATCAAATTTTCATTTTAAAACACAAAAATTTACTAGAATTTAAAACTTTCTTGAAAATTTTTGTTATTAAAAATTATCATCTATTAATATATTATTTTAACAATTATCATATAGTATAAATGTAAGTGTTTTTAATAATTTTAGTGGGAGTATATGCAAAATTTCTTTGTAATTAAAACACTATTTTAATATGCATGTCGTACATGAATTTGAAAGACATTATTTATACGTTATAAAATATTTCTAATATTAGACAACACATATTAGTGGAGACTATTAAAAATAATTTTGTATAACTGAGAGATCCTTAGTGCAGATAAAAATTTAAATTTTATAATAAACAGGGTTTGATTTGTGTAACATCTTTTTTTTAATAGCATAATTTCACTAAAATAAAACATGTAATCATGAATATTCTGAAAAATACATAACTCAATGCATATTTTATATTAGTATAGTCTTACCATATATGACTATATTGTATATAATAATATTATTTATATACATTCTCAAGCTATGTTATTATAATTTTGTCATAAGACCATACCTAAGAAGATCTAATATCATTCACGACTCAAAATACCGACTCTTCATTCACAAGAGATATTTTCAATTTGCTCACACAAATAATTATTGTAAAGAAAAAAAAAACACAACAACCACAAAACTCACAATAGGGTAAGCTAGCTGAAAAAAAAGGTAACATAAATCTAAAATATAATGATTCATTCAATTTCCATAGAGAAGCATATATACGACCAAACTCTTCTAGATTCAATCATCCAAATACAAACATTGATGTCAAATCTCGAAAGGGTTTTGCACTTGTAGTGACCTCTACTACACCGTAGAAGATAGGTTTCACCCTTTCATTCACAAGGTTAATCCTCTACTATCACAAGAACTACATTGTTCTTTAGATTAGGACCGCTTATAATTCTTACCACATATCTCATTCTATTCTATCTGCCTGAATGGTTATTAGAGTGTCAAGATAACCTCCAACCATGGACTCCCACATCAATACAAACACTAAAGAAACATCGTCAATGGAATTTTCTCCCTAGAAATACCTTATAAGCCAACCATTCATACCTTTGTTTTACTTCACAAACTAAATACATTATTAGGATAACAGTTGATATCATAAAAGCATGGAAAAACCAATAATACATGTAGAACAGATGACGACTAACGACATCAAAGGTGCGCCCAAAGCTAACCCTTCAAGGGCTTGGTGCCCAACGAGCCACACTGATGCCCGATGAGATAAGGCCCCTGGAACACCTCTGGATAAAATAAAAATGGCGTCCAACGGCACAAAGTCCGTGAGCTCACTGACTTTGGTTTTGCCCAACGGAGCACAGGTTGGTCCAACGAGAACCAAGTCAGAGGCTCACTGTCAAAGTGACACCCAACAGTGCCTTCCTATATCCAACGCCCTAAAACGAAATGCTCCTACTAGACTTTGGAATATCAAGTTGGCACTCAACGCCCCTCTGCTACCGTCCAATGCGGTATCGAAAACCAGAAAATAAATAGGAAGGATCTAGCTTGATCAATTGACTCTTATTGATATCTATACTCTTTTCTTTTAGTTTAAACAACTATAAACTAGACTTTAATCGATACCAATAAAGACAAATTGCTCAATTTAGAGTCTTCTCATTCAATTTCCATATCAAATCACCAATTTATATAACACTTAGTTAATAAAATTTGCACTCTATGCATATGATTACATACTAGAACAAATTTAACAGAAGCAAAAACATATTGTCCTACTTTACTCTAACATCAACATACCGTAGCACAATTAAACTAATTTCACAAATTCATTTACCAAATGCTAGCTTCCCTTACATGTTAGAATTGTTCAACTAGCTCTAAGACACCAAAATACCCTTAACTCCACATGATACTCTATCTACATAGATAATGGCGGATCTTCAATCAATATTTTGGGGTGTCAAAATTTTGGTTGAATTATTTTTTTGGTCCATTCTTTCGTCAAATGGTCCATTTTTTGTCAAAAAATGTCAAGTTACTTTTCTAGTTTTTTTAAGTTTCAATTTGGTTCCAATATTTTAGAAATTGAGGTACTTTGATATTTTTTGTTATATTTTTTAAAGTAGAAGAAAGATTTTTGATCGAACTTGACACTAGGATTATGTCAATTATACCAACAAATCAAACCATCCTTATTCAACTTTAATTTTGAAGAAAATTTTGGTTTAACAAAAATGAAAAAATTGCATCATCTTTCATTTTTTTCAAAAATCAGGATCAAATTGAAAAAAAAAAAAACTGAAAGACTAACTATATATTTTTGAACAAAAATAGAACCAAAAGAGTAATCTCAAATTTTTATATAAACTAGTAAAAACATTGTATTTACTTTTTTCATGATAATAAAAAATAATAAAATTATAATCATTGTTATTATTATAATTATAAAATTAAATATAAATAATTTTATTATAATTAATTTTCATTTATAATGATTAAGTTTAAGAAAATACTTAAATTACACAAATAATCATTTAAAAGATAATGTTAATAAAATAATTATTTTAATTTAAAAATTATTTAAAATTTAAAATTTAAAAATAAATGTAGATAACCAAAGAAATAAGAAATAAGATTTATAAAACATCACATTTATTCTCGCAATTTCCAAAAACGCGAGAAAATTAAAAGTTCAACATCGCTTCCGTAGTAATTAAAATCGTACTATTCAATTATTACAAAACCAAACCATAAAAAAATACAAAAGAAAATCATAATAAAACTGAGTAAATAATCCCGTCGTGATCCCCACTCCGTCTCTACGTATCCGCTTGCTCACCTGCATTAACATATGCTCCTATGTAACAAGTTACATGATCATCGCCACACACACACACAGATATGGTGAGTTCATTTAAATAAAACCAAACAAATATAATATTAAATTCAACGTCGCGACATTAAAACTCCGGGTTAGTATTCTTCTCCCTTTTTCCTTTACTCTCCACTTCCAGTACTTGTATTTAGACATCTATCATTTCTATACCCTTTAGGTGAGAACAATGATCGATCTTTGCTGCACGAGTGTCTACTCGCCCCTCCAACTACAGGCCACCACCTGATAGTCCACACGTGGGAATAACCTTGCCACAGCATCTCACCGTGACACCAAGTGGAGCTCCCCGGAACAAACATAAAGTTTGTAGCTGTTCCAGACTACCAAAACTCTATCAGAATACTCTGAAGAGGGCAATCACCCGAACTTCGCCGTACGAGCCACAACTCGCACACTCCACTGGACTTCCTAAACCACCAGGCTACAACCTAGAGTGGTCACGTGTTACTCCAATACGGGTTACACTCGTAATTGGACCCCCAGCCAAAGCCTCGCATCATGAACATAACCTGAAGTTGTTTAGAAACCTTTCCTCGCGCACCATCACTGAACCAAAACCGTTTGGCGCGCATCTCACGTCGCCAAGCACACACTAGGTTCAGACTGCCTGGCGGGCATCACACACCGCCAGGCGCCACGCGCCTGCAGCATCATCACTGCATCGTCACCGCTGGGCGGACCCACCATGCCGCTAGGCGCCACTCAGCGTCACCGCCTGGCGCACCTGCCTCGCACCGCCAGACGCCACCGCACCATCAGAGTCTCTGCTGCACCATTCCGCCTGGCGGAACCCTCCCTACTGCCAGGCGCTATGACCATTGTCGCTGATTGCGTTCCGTCCGCCTGGCGGCTCGCTCGCGCCGCTAGGCGCCATACCAGTAGCGCACTGTTATTGGTTCCTTGGCACTTAAACAGATCCCCAAGGGATCCCAATCATACAACATAACAATTTACAACACAGCCTGGTTTTCCAGTCATACAACTATAATAAGATTACACCACACCCATTCAAACATGCCATCAAATCAAGTATTGTCATGCACCCGTACTCTCCTTCACTTACCCCTTTAAACATGCCACATACATTCCACATACACCCCGTCTTAGGATCATACAGTCTGATATTTTTATAAACTCATGACACCACACTTTTGTCAATATTGCATATGTACCTCAATAAAAATTCACAAGCACAAAACCACGACTAGGGTAAAGTTTCACCATCCATACCATATCTCACATAATTATCTCACTCGTACCCAATTAACATACATTCTGAATTTAACTTACCACATGCACCCAATTACGCTTCATTAGAAGTTACTTGAACTCATCAAAGGCTTATTCATGTATTTTACAAACTCCAAAATCAACAATATTAAGTAATGTATATCTCTAGCTACTGACCGCTAAATTCAGTCTCCACCGTTCAAAGTGAAGAACCACATGTTATGGACCACCTGTAAAAATTGCACCTAAATCGAACGGTTAACGAACTGGGAAATGAAGTTTTACGAAAACTGCGCGAACTAGAAAAATTGGTGGCGCCTAGCGCCCAGAATCAGACGACTGGCGCCCGGCGGGACTAAAATACTGCCCAGCGGTTACTGTTACGCGAAAAGTACTAAAAACAGCATTTTTCGTGAATCAACATACCACGCACCTCTGGTGTGGCGCCTGGCGGCCAATATGGTGCCGCCAGGCAATTCCTACACCTGCGAACCTTTCCTCCTTCACAACAACTCTGATTTCATTCAATTTATGACTCAAAAGGTTGTACTCACATGTTTAGGTTCATGATCCATTCCTAAAACTTCCAATAAGTAAAATTCCATTAACCTTTTCCCTTTAATTTAGTGCGACTATGAAATTCCCAATTCATCAACCCACCAATTGATATTCATGAAATTTTCAAGTTCATGCAATGTCAAATCAATTTAGTAACTACAATCCCATAATCGATCATGGCAATTAAATATGTACAATAGAAATACAACCCAAACACCACGACATCGCTGACAAACCAACCAAAACGAAAAAATAAAAAGACGCACGTTGCGTCGCCTGGCGGCTGGCGAGCCACCCTCAACCGCCAGGCGGTTCATAGGAGAACCCAGAAAATAGGCTGAAAACACATAAGCCGCCTGGCGGTTCATGCCCTACAGCCAGGCGGTTTCTGGAAAAATCCAGAAACGCGAATATAACGAGAGAAAGCAGGTTCCACGGTCTCAATATGGTTCAGATCATACATTGATATCATTGCGAAATAAAACAAGCAATACGAACTCCCCTAACCTGA
>Ga0214542_1009318_pt1 | contig 15378 bp, 10 predicted proteins | sample CNSS1metaG_FD_160096 | JGI IMG/M metagenome (GOLD analysis project Ga0214542, IMG submission 160096) | Root nodule microbial communities from cowpea collected in UCLA plant growth center, Los Angeles, California, USA - CNSS1 | ecosystem: Host-associated > Plants > Roots > Nodule | place: USA... | reverse complement strand
AAATATTTTTATTTTAATATATATATAAAAATATAAAAAAAAAAATATATTTTTATATATATATATATATATATATATATATATATATATATATATATATATATATATTCATCTTAAATATTTTTTAACAACTAATTTTAGTGACTAAAAATTATTAATTATTATAATGTTCAATTTAGATAAAAATTTACAAAATGAAAAATTATTAGTTACTAAAATAATTACTTTTATGAATAAAAAATTATAATTAATCTATAAATTGGTTTATAAAATTTTGTTACAAAAAAAAAATTGGTCAGTAAATATCTTTTAAGGTTTTTGATACCAAAAAAATTGATTTATTAATTAGTCTCTAATTAATTAGTAATCAATTATAATTATTTATTCATAATAATCACGATTTTAATGACCAATAATTTTTTATTTTTTAAAATGATATCTAAATTGGTTATTATATATTATAATAACTAACAACTTTCTTCAATAAAATTAATTATTAATGAAACATTTTCTTATAACATATATCTACATTTCTATATAATATACTTTTTTGTTGTTTTTTATCTTCCTCTTCTTATTATCATATAACCTATGAAATAATTTATAAAGTTATCATTTTTTTATTTCTCTAAGTGCATATTAAATGTTAATATACCTTTTTTATATCCCTAAATTATTGTTTTAAGAAAAATCTAGACAGAGTTGGAAAAGACAGAGAAAATGATGCCTGTTGTTTGATCTGAAAGGAGAGACAGTGAACAGTAATGGTTGAAGAGAAGGGGTGGCGGTGGATGGTGTGTGGTGAGAGGTGATGGATGGTTGTAAGAGAGGTGTAATGTTAACATTGGTTGTCGGCAATAATGGAGGTCACTGTGTCTGTTTCCTTCCAAACACTCTGCAATTTCCATTTTCCAGGGTATGTGTGTTTCCTTCTTTTTTCATTTTTCATAACACCCAATCACAAATAATATCTCACTTTATACTCTTCTACAAATGAAACATTTTCTTCTCCATTTTTTATATTATTATACATTTTTAAAGTTTTAATTAGTTTTTTCTGCAATAAAGACATTACCATCTGAATATTAAAATCAGATGATGTGAACTTAAAATGGATAACATTACCATAAATGATAAAAAAATTCTGAATATTTAATGATGTGAACTTAAAATCAGTCCCATGCATCTATTTAATTCACATTTTTATTGTGTAATTTGTGTATTTTTATTTAATTAAAAATCATCACGAATATGATCTCATCTTTTCGTTTTAGGAGGGTGCCCTGTTCAAATAATAATGTGTGAATTCATTGTTTGGGTTTGCTTTGTTATATTTTGAACTTTAAAACTCTCACGGAATTTATTTATTTTTAAATATCATTGATCTAAATTTTAGGCATTTAAAAGTGTTATAAATCATATTTTAAAATTGTCAGAGAAAATTTGTTCACCTTATATTATAACGTTGACTTTTGAAGATAAAATTACTTGTTTACTAAAAGAAAAAACTCAAAAAAAAAATTGTGATTTGTTCTAAAAAAATATCTAGATCAAATTCTTATAACAATTTATCTAAAATTAAAATATCTTGTGAGAAATTTTAAAAAGAACAAAGGGAATCACCATTAATTCTGCCTGATAAAAAAAAACATTAATTCTGAATCAAAATATATAAAAAATTGTAGTGCAACCAATTTACACGGTTCTGCTTCTGCATAAAATATCAAAAAGTTGTATATGGCATTCACATTCTACATCAATCGATTTAAAATTACTTTCAACACCCATGCTTAGTATTGGTTTAGAAAGTGTGTTAGTGATAGGATTTCTTACCATAGTAGTGATGTGAAACCAAAAGCAAAAGTTATAGAATTTGGCAAGGAATTTTGGGTCATGATAGAATAAATTTAGAAAATTCGTGGCATTAGAAAACAGAGATTAAGAAGAGATTGCAAAGTGAAAAAGTGAGAAGAAGAAAACTAATGATGTAGTACATATAATTTATTTATTTTTTAATATGAGAGAATTTGGGGAAAGCTAAAATGGAAGAATTTGATATTTAGTGAAAAATCATGGACTTTAATTTTTATGTATTTAAACAATTTAAGAGAGTTGATTACATATGAATTGTGTTATATTTTATATGATAATAAATAAATTGATTAGTGTATGAAATCAACTTATATGATTTTGGGAAAAAGATATTTATATGAAAAGAATGGACATTTATCTTAGAATAAACAATGTAAGAGATTTATAGAGATTGAAAGAACATAACAAGAAGTAGTTAAGAAGATAGTCATAATCAATTAGTGTATGCTTCATGCATAACATAAAAGTGAAAGATAATGTGAGAGGAGTTAATTATCAAAATGAACAATTCTAACACTGAAAATTGGTGTATAGTTGGTAACTTTAATTGTGCTAGAATGACTTCATGAGCCACAAAGAGTGAGAAGGAGAGAAACACTAGACATCCTTTTGGTGGGAAGAAAATTTCATATGCTACAAAAAAATAGTAATCATAGGATCCCATTGTTAAAGGAATTGTTAGAGGTGTGACAAGAGAGTATACAAGAGTTTTCAAATGTATAACTACCCATCAAGTTGAATGCGTCTTACAAGAGTTGCAAAAAGAAATTTGTAGTCTACACTTTAGTGGTGGAGCCATGGTCTCTCAAATAATTAGAGTTGAATAACCAACTTTGAGAAAAAAATTGTGTGCAATTTGTGAATAAATTCTTAAATTGTCAACAACATGACCCTCGTACACTTGACATCAAAAGAACTACATTATATCATCTCACATTGGTCCTTCACTCACATGGGACATTGGGTCCTTCTCTTTAGCAAAAGGATAGTGTTGGTTCCTCCCGGTGGTTATGATAGATTAATTGATTAAGTAGATCAAAATCGAACCCCTTCCAATGATAACAACTCAATGTGTACTTGTTTTTACGTTTCAGAACCCAAACGTTATTGAAAGTCACACCAAACATTTGACATTTTTCTCTTACATTTCATTCGGTACAAAACGTCGAATGATTTCAAAGTAATATCATGATGCTTTTTTGTTCAATGTGATTTTTTGTTTTATTCAAAGAAACTTACTTTTTTTTAACTACAATCTAAACACACTACCAATAGGTTCATAAGTTTGTTTGGAAGATCATATGTTGATTTGAAGTCCCTCACATGATTATAATAGATAATGGAAATTAAATGAGAAAAATCTTGAGAGCTTCAAAGCCTCAATATTTGGCATATGATGAGCTTAGTTGAATATCATCAAATCAACGAACAAGTTCAAATGAAATTTGTTTAAAGAATTACTTCAAGTATTATGGACATACAAATGCACTACACAATCGACAACCTAACATACTCCTTATGAACATGCGAATTGGATGTCAAACTATCAATAGAAGATGTTCGACCTAAACCTTAATGACAAGTGCATGCAACAAAATTGTCTTTTGTATTTTAGCTAAAAGATTAGGCAAGAAAATGTATGTAAACAAAGAGTTGCTCAAATATAACTCAAAACACAAACTAAGAAATATCCAAGAACATGACTTAATATAATGATTAAAAAACAAAGCACATAAAGGGAAGATTAAAGAAAATTTTCAATTGAATTGTATGAGACCATTTCAATCATCAAGAACATACATAATGGAGCATGTTACCTAGAAACTTAAGTGAAGAAGTTATTCCTCGAACACAGAATGCAAGTCATCTCAAGTTTTACTACAATTAGAAATGTAAAAGTACTCACCATTTTCTTACTATCTTCTTTGTTAAGGGAGATTTTAATGTGACACAATCAATTAAATACATTCTATCAAGACGTGTTTCTACTATTTTGTCTATGAAAATATATATTCTTTCTCTAGGACTCTTGAGTTGTAATAGTAATCCCTCTTCAACTAATATTTTTAAGGAAGATTTTAACGTGACACAATCAATTAAATACATTCTATCAAGATGTTTTTACTCCAGGACTCATGAGTTGTAATATTAATTCTTCCTCGACTAACATTTTGGTCTAGGATATTTCACTTTGTAAAAGTAATTCCTCCAAAGTACAACTTAAAATATTATTGTACAAATAAAAGTAAACTTTGCAACATTCATTTAGACTATCTAAAAACCTTCCTTGTGTTGATCTAAGGCATTCATATTAACTTTTTTTCCTTCTCAATTAAGACAAAAGCATTGGCATCAGGGAGCTTATTCATGATATTATGAAAGTTGTCATGATTTTTGTAATAGCAATAACTTTTATTTTATCGACAAAAAATAAATAAATTATAGAATAGTACTTAAGGGTACTCTGAAATAGCAATAACTTTTGTTAAGCATTAATGGAATAAAAAAGTTAAAGAAGAACGAGTAGCACATAGAAGAAAAGCTAAATGAGAACACGTCCCACATGTTTGACAAGTCGGAACTAAGGTGAAAAATGAAGAACATGAAATGGTAAAGCGTATGATTAGGTTTGTTACTTAGAAGCTAAGAAGCGAGGAAGGAAGGTATATAAATTGAAGAGGTGGTGGGTGAAGTGATGAGATGCAATGCACCCATAGCCCACGGGATTTGAATTGAAAATCCCGTGACAAAATTCCAACGGGGTTTTGTTTTCTCCCCCATAATAATAATTATTACTACTACTATAATAATAGGATGTGCAGTCACATGGTTATGACCGTCCAATGAAGGACACCCACGTGGGACCCCTATCATTATCACATGTACCAATGCCTCGTGATCCAACGCTCCAGGATTCGCTCCTCACATCCCATTGTCCCGATCAAACCAGCCCCACCGTGGTCCCCGCTGTAGAGTACCACTGCCCCTCCCTGTTCCCCCCTTGTCCCCCTCTCACCCTCACACACCTGTTCTTTCATGTCCCTCATGTCACCGCCAATCATATCTCTCCTTTCCAACCCCACCTCACGCGCTCCTTCAACCGTGTGCTCCGGGCCCCACTCTCCCCTACTCCCATTGGTCAGTAAGAAGCGCGTGTCACAGCCCAGGGTCGCTTCTCTCTTCATCATTGTGTGAAAAATTCATGCACCGTATGAGAATAAGTCACCTACATATTGTCCCAACCATTGTTGCTATAAAATTAATGACCTACCCACTACCCTTGCACCACAACTTGCATCTCTTTTCTCATCTCTCTCTCTCTCTCTCTCTCTCTCTCTCTCTCTCTCTCTCTCTCTCCCTCTCTCTCTCTCTCTCAAGAAACCCAGATTCAACAGTGTTGAATTTTCTCTGTAAGCACCTAGCTAATAATACATCAAGAAATAATGGAGAATTCATTGGGAAGCTATGAAAAAGAACTTAATCTGAAGGCCACAGAGCTGAGATTGGGGTTGCCCGGTAGCGATGAGCCTGAGAAACGTTCTAGTCCTAGAAGCAACAAGAGATCTTCGCCGGAAGCAAGTGAGGAAGAGTGCATAAGCAATGGTTCTGATGTCACAAGTGATCAACAAGACAACGTTGTACCACCTGCAAAGTAAGTGTTTTTGTTTGATATTTGTCTCAATATGTTTAGAAGAATGAATGAATGAATGAATAATGGAAATATATTGGGATGTAGGGCACAAGTAGTGGGGTGGCCACCGATTCGATCTTACAGGAAGAATAACGTACAGCAGAAGAAAGAAGAAGAAAGTGAAGGGAATGGGATGTACGTGAAAGTGAGCATGGCGGGTGCACCTTATTTGAGGAAGATAGATCTCAAGGTTTACAAAAGCTACCCTGAACTTCTCAAGGCCTTGGAAAATATGTTCAAGTGCATATTTGGTAAGAACCCTAACACTACTTAACATTTGTTTAGCTTATATGTATGTATATTCTGAAAGATAAAATTACACTGGTTGTGATGCAGGAGAATATTCAGAAAGGGAAGGGTACAATGGATCTGAATATGCTCCAACTTATGAAGACAAAGATGGTGACTGGATGCTTGTTGGAGATGTTCCATGGCAGTAAGTTTTTTTGTTCTTCTGCTCATGAATCTGTTGTTTCAAGTATCAACTATTTGTTTATAAGATTGTGCTTTTGCTATTATTGCAGCATGTTCGTGTCATCTTGCAAGAGGCTCAGAATTATGAAGGGATCAGAAGCAAAAGGGTTGGGTTGTTTTTGACCCCAAAACCAAAGCAGGAGCATGAACATCCATGGCCAAAACAATGGAACTTCTTCTGTTTTGATTATGCAACATGCAATGGCCTCTGTGAATGGGCCATATTTGGCTGATTAAAAGGAGAGATGCACATACACAGATTTGCTTTATTATTTGTTTATTTCAAAGACTGTGACTTTCTTAATTAAACTACACTGTTCCAAATTCTCTTAGCCATAGCCAGAATGGAAAACAGTGATTAAAATGAGAAGAGAATAAAAGCAAAGCAAATGCTATTTGATTGTATAGAGCATATAAATACATGTATAATTTTTTCCTTCTGTTTGTTTACTTACGATTACTATATATACATACAAAGGATCAAGAAGGTGGATTTTTCTTCTTAATTTTGCATTTGGTTTCATCTGATTTATCTTTCTTCTTGATTTTAGTTGTTGATTAGGGAAAACTTTACTTGATGCGTTTTTTCGACGCCAATTTTGACTACCCACATCAATAGTAAGATCAAATAACAAGAACATAGTCTCCTACGAGTGATGATTCTGAATTTAATACTTATAAAGTCAAAGAAGGTGCGAAGAGAAAAAGTACATTCCAATAACCCTTCATTAAAATTAAAATACTTTTCATATATATATATATATATATATATATATTTATTCATTTAAAATATAAGCAAAGCAGGTATAAATATATCTATTTATTCATTTCAGTATTTAAGTCTTGTAAAATTGCTTAAACTAAGTTTTTTTAGAATTTTTATAATGAAAGTTAGAGTTGTATAATAAACATCTGAATGATTATCTTTTAATGCGTAAAAAAGCTTAAAATATTATAATAATTGTCATTATTATTTTGGCAGTGAAAAAGGTTGGTGAGGCATCATGAGAGAGATGAATATATTCTTCTTGAGAATGAAGATATCCACACAAATTATTCAAATAATTATGGGGAACATGTCGGTAGGGCACAATTACATTGACCCCTTTATACCTGGATTCATATACTTAGTTTCAGGGAATCATGCATGTGCACTCAATTTCAGAGCTTCTACTTCACTACTCACACAACTTATCATAAAGAGAGAGAGGGCACAATACGGCATTAATAGTATGATGGTTTAGTAATTATAGTTATCCATGTTTCGTGATATAAATGGTTAAATATTATGAAAAATTATATTTAGTTTTTAAATCGTTAAGTATCTACAGTTGGAAGTCGCATATCGACTAGAGATAAGGTCAATTCATAATATATAAGTGAGGTACAAACCTCATCTTACAAAACATGTTTTGTGGGGTTGAGCTGGATTTAAAACTCACTTCTAACATGGTATCAGAGCCAAGTTAGAGCATATCCTAGCGAGCTTTCTTCGACATTCTGTCCCACCCGATATCGGGTCACTAACGAACCACCCAGTAATTTCTTGTCCCACGCACGAGATGAATATACCTCGGCGTGAGGGGGTGTGTTGGAAGTTCCACATCGGCTAGAGATAAGATCAATTCATAATATATAAGTGAGGTGCAAACCTCACCTACAAGTCGATTTTGTGGGGTTGAGTTAGGCTTAAAACCCACTTCTAACATTTACCAGAAAGTAATGTAAAACATCTTTTTTAACAAACCAGAAGTTATAGTTTGGTTACAATAGAATCCAAATTATTCTCATGTAATGTAATTGATTTTTTTTATTAGATTCCGAATCATTTTTCTAAAATTAAGTTAATTAATTTATGTAATTAAGTTATTAAATCTTTTGTAGTTATATTGTGTATAATTACATACCTGATTTATATCATAGTGCTACGTATAAATACATATATCTAATGCATAATAAAACACATTTAATCATTTTTCTCTCTTACATTGTATCACGAGTCTCTATTTGATTTAGACATCGCCTCTTTGCGTTTGACGTCGTGCGCTCCTTCTCCATTCTGCATCACTTCACGCTCCAAGGCTATATCTTGCGTTGTCGCCACCACGCCTTCTGTAACATCCTAAGCGGACATTACTTAATTAAACAATTTATAGTTTCCAATAAAGTATATCAACGAAAAAGTTCCCAAAAATGCGGAAAATTTAAAACTTTATTAATCACGCGTAAGCCCAAAATCCACAGTTCAAACTTAACTATTACAAGTTCCAAAGTTTGAACATCATACTTAAAAGAAATACAAAATAAAATGCTTATTTAAAATAATCCCTATGCTACTCCGGCTCTATACGTCAACTGCATCACCTGAAACATCATCTGCTCTTGTGTGACAAATCACACGATCATCGCCAAACACAAATAGAAAGAGTGAGCTAAAATAAATGAAACATATGTTAAAGAAGTTAAATAACTCTCACCCAAAATGCTCAACCCTTTTTTTTTATAAAAACACTTTGGATAATGGCCACTTGTCTCATAACCTATATAAGACGAGCACCCATTCAACCATGGTCTTAGGGATTCTGATGCTTCCACAAACCTGTCGCTCATGGTCCAACCTCTACAAACCTCTCACTCATAGTCCAACACGTGTGGAACCATCCCGTTACGAACCTCCCGCTTGTAACAATCAAGTGGAGTCATCCAATACGAATCCACTCGTATTCTCACACAAGATTCCATCATCATGAACCTCTCGCTCGCGATTATCACGCGTTCAACCTCCATTACGAACCTCCCGCTCGTAAAAGGATTCAAGCACCCAGACCAAGACCATCACACCAAACCATGCAAAACCCACCACAAAAGCTCTCTGCCCTGCACTATCGCCTGACGCAGCCTAAGCGTCACTAGGAAAAATTGTGTTGTAGATCGCTTGGCAGTCCCAATACATCGCTAGGTGCCATGCACCCTAGAGCCTCCTTGGTCCTTCTTATCGCCTAGCAGACTCCCTGTTGCCATTAGGCGCTGCTTGTTCCAAGGAATTCCTCGAGTATCCTATCACCTGGCGGTTTGCCTCGTGTCGCCAGACACAACACTAGTAGCGAGAAAGACACTGGTCTTTGGCACCTAAAACAGGTTCTACACTCCAATGTGTTCATACATTTCAACCTAACTCAACAATGCCCTACCAAATCTCATATGCATATCATGCATATGTACATATGCATTCACAATTAAGATCATGCCAACACTTGAATTTAACGACGAATGAATCATGCTCTTAGGGAACTCAAAACAGATACCAAACATTGCATACCACTCAGACAAATTCATAACTTACCTCACCAGTCCCTGCAATAGTCCCTTTAATTTAATTCCTTTTTACCAACTCAAGTTTAGCATCATCACATAACCATATCCCACACATTAGACTCACAACAAAAACCATAGATTAATATTTGCATCAAAACAACATGCATTCAAAGGAAAATTCCAACAATAATCAAATTCGCACGAACACACAATAAGATATATTATCTACTATACACTAGGCATCGCCTGGTGGTGCATACCTGTTGCCAGGGGATGCATCAAATATTAGGTGCAGAACTCCATAATTCCTCCCCTATGAGAACCCTAAAAATCCAAGGCTCAACCCATTCATCTATTTTCACAGAAAAACATTCCATCATGCTTTCAGCTTTCATACATAGTTAATTAAAACTCAAACGAATACAATGACACAACAATTGTAACATGAACATCATGTTTCCGATTCATTCCCAATTCCAACGTGAACCCCCGTACCTAAACATGCAACGATTCATCTAATACATTAAAACATAGTAACAATTCATCAATTTATGACATCATCAATCACTGAACAAAATAGTACAAACTAGATTCCCCCTATCAGAAGAACCCAATAATTCACAAAAACACAAAAATGAACCAAGTCTGCTTGCGTCGCTTAGTGAGCATTCATTGCCACTGGCGGTTCATGCCAGAACCCAGAAAATTGGGTTGTCTCATGATGTGTCACTTGGCAGGCCTTCAACGTCGTCAAGCAATTTCTGGGCATAAATCCAGAAACCTCAAAAACAACGTGAATTGAAAAGAATTCAGGCATTAAGGCTTCAACACATCATGAAACACATACATCAACTAAAAAAACAGAATTACAACTCCCCTTACTTAGATTCCTTGCTCCAATTGCAATCCTAGTCCTTTCTTGATCCCAAAAGTGCTCCAAATCCTTTGGCTCCTACCTTGACACTCTTTTTGGCCTTCTAATTCACTTTTCAAGTTTCGTTTTTCAGTCCTCTCACAATTCTATTTAATTGCTATGTGAAAGTTATTTATTCCTCTCTCTAAGCTTACTCTTCTTCTTACTTTTCAACCTTTTAATTTTATTTAATAAAAATTAAAACAAAAATACACTAAATTGTAATTAAGTCTCATTACCATGGTGGTTCCTGCACTATAACTGTTTAACCCCTACCTCCCTAGCTTCCCTAACGGCTGCTAGGGTTTCTAGGGGTTCTCCAATGTAGCAAAAAAAATGGTAAATGTGAACAATTAACAATTTATGTTTCGTGATAATAGAACGGACTAGAACCTAGGTCCTCTCAACACAACTAAGTACTCTTAAGCACTTGAGCTAGTATTGTTCCTTACTAGAATTGGCCCATTTAATTCCTTTAAATGCATCTCCAATTCCCAATTATTGATAATTAAATATTTATTTAATTTAATTTTTCCCAGGTCTTACACCTTCTCTCCACCAACAACCTGTTTACATACCCTTCCTCCCTTCTTTCTCAACTCGCCCGTTGTCCCTCCTTTTCCAACAGTCGTGACTCGTGTCCCACCATTAATGTCATGTCTTCAACCAACTCTCCATTGGCTCCTCACTAGTCACTCTATCACAGTCCTCCTCAAGTAAACTTGAATTTCATCCGACACTAATTGTTTCTAAAATAAAAAATAACATCCCTTTTGTGCTGGAAATGGAGAAGGACCATTATGTTATATGGGCTAAACTTTTTGAAACTCATGCTCGGGCAACTAGAGTTCTTCACCATATTATCCCTCAAATTAGGAAGGAACGTTCAGCTCTAATCGATATTGATCACAAAGAGTGGACCAGTCTTGATTCTACCATATTTCAGTGGATCTACTCTACCATTTTTTTTTCTTCTTACCACTGTCATGGAGAAAGGTTCCACAACTATGGCCATCTAGAAATGTTTAGCTGCAATTTTTAGGATTTCTCTTCCAGTCACATGGACGACTTTCTAAATATTTTTTTGCATACTATAAGCGACTAAAACAAATCTTTGATCAATTGGCAAATGTTGATGCTCCTATCAACATTCATTGTTCGATATTACAACTAGTCTCTAATTTGTCTGAGCCCTTTCAAGGTGTAACCACCCTGATTCGTTGTAGCAATTCTTTGCCTTCCTTCCTCCAGGCTTGTTCTACACTGACTCTCAAGAAATCTGGTTTGGAAAAGATACAAATCATTGTTTCTTATACCGCACTACACACTTCAGCCCCACGGGACCTTGATCACTCCTCACAACCACACTGCAATCTAACTTAAACAACCATTTTGGGTCATTTGTAGTCGTAGCAATCTAGGTTGCTCTGGTGGACGTAATTAATGTAGTGGATCTCACTCAAATGGTTGATTTGGTTTGTCTATTTCACTTATTGTAGCACCTTAATCTTTTTCCTGGAATCCCTAGGGTTGGAACCTTAGGGTTGGACTCCCCCTCCTTGGGGCATGCCAACTTGTTCTTATCCCACATTGATTTTATGTTTTGTTTCTGGATGATTACTATGATTTCATGTAGATGTTTCCTTAAGGTACTAGATCTTAAGTTTTTGAAAAGTTCACATTTCTCACTAATCAAATCCAAACACAATTTTTTCTCAAAAAGTTAAATGTTTTCAATGTGATAACAGGTGTGAGTACAACATTACATTGTTTCATTGATTTTGTGATGATAATGGTCTTCTCTTTCAGTTCTCTTGCCCTCATACTTCTTCTCAAAACAACAAAGCAAAATTTAAAATTTGAACCATTAACAACATGATTCACACTCTCCTTTCTCAATCGTTCGTTCCTTCTTCATTTTCGTTTCATATCCTTTAAATGACCACTTATCTCCTTAATATACTTCATCGAAAAGCTTTGTCCAATCGGTCTCCCATTCAAATTTTGTATGATCGTGATCCCTCCTATACACATTTGTGAGTCTCTTATTCAACTTCACAAATGACATACATCCCTCCCTTGTTCATCCTTGGCCCAACCCATAGCCTACAAGATTATCCTCCCCTTCATCCAACACATCTATCTCTCCTACTTTAGACTAGCCTGCCCTGCCTCTAAACCCTACCCTTCCATCATGACCCGCCCCTCCTACTAGGATCATGGCCACTTGTAGCATGATTGGTGTCTACAAACCCAAAAAACTCTTTAACCTTTATGTTTCCATTGTCAACCCTATAATATCACACCTTCTCAAAACTCTAACCCTTGCTTTATTATACACTAATTGAAAGTTTACCATGAAATTTGAATTTGATGCTCTAATTAAAAATAATACGTAGGATTTAGTTCCACGACCCTGTGATGTTAATATCATTCGTTATATGTGAATTTTCAAACATAAAAAAATTTCATGGCTATTTTAAGCGTTACAAAGCTCGTCTTGTAAGTGGTGGTAGGTCTCTAAATGTAGGTGTGGATTATGATGCAACATTCATTCCTTTGGTGAAACCCACGACCATTTGCACCATTCTCACCATTGCTCTCTCCAAATCCTAGGTCATTCATCAATTGCATGTTTAGAATGCATTTCTCCATTATGATCTACATGAGACTATATACAGGCACCAACTATAAGGTTTCCGTGATCCCCTTCAACCTGATCATGTTTGTCACCGGAGGAAATCTAGTTATGGTGTGAAGCAAACGTCCCATGCCTAGTTCTAGTACTTTGTTGACAGTTTCTACCATTGGGATCCACCATAGTACTTTAGATCGTTCCCTCTTAATCTAACAGTGTGGTTCTAACATGGCATACATCCTCCTCTATGTTAATGACATCATTCTCATCACCTCATCCTATGACCTTCACAAATATATCATGGCACTCATTGCCTCTAAATTTTCTATGAAGGATCGTAGTCCTTTGAGTTATTTTCTTAGGATTGTTGTGACAAGACATGCAGGTGGCTTGTTTCTCAATCAGAGCATTTATGCTAGTCACATCATTGCATGTGTCGGCATGAACTCTTGCAATCCTTCTGCTACTCTAGTTGATACCAAGAAAAAGCTTAGTACATCCTCTGACACACCATATGTGAATCTCACTATGTACTAAAGTCTTGTTGATGCCTTACGGTATCTCACATTCACTCACCCTAACATCTCTTATGTTGTTCAATAGGTTTTGTCTTCACATGCATGCCCTTGCACTAAGCACGTGCTAGCATTGAATCACATTATGTGGTATGTTCAGGGTACCTTATAATATGATTTACACCTCTTTTCGACCTCTATTGAGAAACTTATCTCTTATACTGATGCTCATTGGGGTGGATGTCCTAACATGAAATGTTTCACATCTGATTATTGTGTGTTTCTTGGTGACAACCTTATCTCTTGATCTTCAAAGCGTCAACATACTCTCTCTCGTTCTAATGTAGTGTAGAGGTGTTGCAGATGTTGTTTCGGAATCTTGTTGGTTGCACAATCTTCTCCAAGAGCTTCATTTTCTTTTCCCTCAGGCTACTTTGATGTACTGCGATAATGTCAGTTCCATTTATCTATTTGTTAATGTTGTGCAACATAAGCGTATAAAACATATTGAGATGGATATTCACTTTGTTCGAGAAAAGGTAGCACGCGGTCAAGCACAAGTTCTTCATGTACCTTACTGCCACTAGATAATTGATATCTTCACCAATGACCTACCTCAGGTTCTTTTTGATGATTTTCAAACCGGTCTATACATCCATGAACCTTCCAATTCGATTGTGGGGATGTGATAGAATCATAATTTTTCTCCCATAATTAACCTAATTGATTTTATGTGATTAGGTTTAAAATCATTCTCTTAAAATTAAGCTAATGAATTCTTGTAATTAGGTTGTTAAATCTTCTATAATTATGTTGATCATATTTACATGCCTGATTTAAATCATGTTGTTATGTATAAATACCTATCTCTGATGCAAAATAAGACAAATTCAAATTATCTTTCTCTGTTACAAGTTCATTATAGAACTTTGTGTGTCACATGAAAAATACTTCATATGTTTTTGTTGAAAATGATATTTTATATTGACTTTCATAAAGTATAGAACTAAATACTTTATAATTTAATTTAAGAATGAAACGTGATTTTTTATAATAATTTTAAAACAAAAAACATAATTAACTCTAATATAATTTTATATATATATATATATATATATATATATTTCTTTATATACATAAATATTTCATTCTCAAAATTTATTTATTGCATAAATTATTACTTTTATCATAAAAGCATTCATAAATAGTATAGTTATTTGAGTTTCAAGAAAATGTGACAAAGACTTGAATGTTAATCACTTTGACACTTAAAACTAAACTACTTGAAATTTAAGACCACTCGCAATGAATTATTTTATATATTTTCACATCCAACCATTGCAAAGATAGCATTGTTCCCCCTCAAATTCAAATCACTTAGGATGCATAATCAAATTTAAATTATCTAAAATAAAGTATCATTATTTTCAATTCAAAACTTTAATATAATAACTTTTTGGGTTTTTTTTCTTCTTATAAATTGTTTAATTATTTTCAATATCAAATTTCTGCTTTACACTTAGATTATTAACTCTTATATATTTATTATTAAAAATTCTCATGAAATTTTTCTTGTAAATTTGTTAAAAAAATTACAAAAAAAAATATATTTTCTTCTCTTATTTTTTTAAAAATCTTAATTAGCAGGTAATTTCTTCAAGGGTAATTATTTCCTACGAAATTATAAAATTCGTAAGTATTTTCTACAAAATTTGTTGTGAAAAATGTTTTATACAAAATATTTTACAAAAAAATTAACAACAATTTCTTGTAAATATTTTTTCATAACAAAATTTATAAGTATTTCCTACGAAAAATTTTCAAAACTAGATAGCAGGAAATATGAAATTTTTTAGTAATGATTATTATTATCTTGATATATATATATATATATATATATATATATATATATATATATATATATATATATATATATATATAAAAAAAAATAATATATATT
>Ga0214542_1009315_pt1 | contig 15382 bp, 6 predicted proteins | sample CNSS1metaG_FD_160096 | JGI IMG/M metagenome (GOLD analysis project Ga0214542, IMG submission 160096) | Root nodule microbial communities from cowpea collected in UCLA plant growth center, Los Angeles, California, USA - CNSS1 | ecosystem: Host-associated > Plants > Roots > Nodule | place: USA... | reverse complement strand
ATATATAATTATAATTAGTAGAGATTTGAATTAGCACGAGATTAGACTTTATGGATAAAGCTTAAGACCTAAACAATATATATATAACGTGATTTGCGTGATTTTTTTTGAAAGTCTAACGCTAAGCAATCTCCAAAAGGTTGTGTAAAACATTGCTTCAAAACGCAAATAAGTGAAGCCAACTTGAATTTTGGATTTTCCTCGTTAACTCTAAATTTAATTTGTTGGATAATAATTAATTTTATTGCAACCATATGGTTAAATCTTTTGGTGCACGGAAACTTGAAGTGAGTGATAATAAATTATTAAGTATTTATTTGAAAACGAGATTGAGGTGTAGGGTGTAGTTTATAATGAAGAGGATCCTCAATTATGTGTGTGATTAATGAAAAGATGCACATGGAGTTTAGCATAATTGGTGGTGTTGAAATATCAACATCTCTACGTGGGAATTCAACATAGGCACCCAAACTATACTCAATTATTAATCTAATTTATGATTTATTACTTTTTCCCCACACGATTAGATCATGACCACAATTTTTTTTTCTTTTTTTTTCAGTGCATGTATATTCTATTTTTAATATTTAATTTTACCGTTGTATCACTTTAAATTTAAAATATATTTTCTAATTTGCTCAAGAAGTAGTCAAGATAGCACAACTTTTACTTTTTAACAGTCTGGTAAAAAATTGCGGAACTTCAATTTATTTATTTTACTAATGCTCTTTAAATTTACTTTGTATGATTTTTTTTTTCGAGTTATCACTTGTTTTAATCTTTTACTTTTCCATACATTCTAACCAAATTATAAAAAATTTCAAACTTTTGGAGGTGACGTTATGAACCAGTCTCTGGCATAAGTTAATACGCAACATCGAATTCGGATCCTATGTTCGATTTTGTTGTGTTGTTCATCTATTGTGTCTTCATATATACTGATTACCACTAATTTTGATATTTTAAAATATATTAAAAAATATTTAAAATACCAATACAGTGTATTTTTAATGTTCAACAAATAAAAAAAAAACAATAAAAAATCTGATATTGTACACGATAAATGAAATTCAATGCTTATGTAGACAATAAAATGTAACTATCCTCACAAAATTTTAGATTGTTGAATTTTAATGAAATCTTTGTATTATTTATTTCACCCTACAAAATGTTATAGTCAATTCACTAATTGTCTTTATTTATGACCCGCCTGCAACCAAACCTAGGTTGTGATTCATGTCCAACTTTTAGCTTCTTTTTTTCTTGGTATTTTTACCTTTTTAAATATCAAATTAGTTCTTTCTATTACAGTCTAAAAAGACCAGAAAAATCATTATATAAGAGACATTTTCGAAACCCATACATCATTTTTCTCTGAAAACCTAATTAATTCTCTTAATACCATACAATTTCACATTAATTTCTCCTTTATGTACACTTTATAGATATCATGACGAACAAAAAATATCATATATATATATATATATATATATATATATATATATATATATATATCGAAACACAATGATTGACTTTGCAATAATTATGATAAAGTTAGATATTATTATAAACTTTGGCTAACTGCACTATTTTCCTATAGTTAGTTAGGACTTGGGAGTGTTTAAGAAATATTATTATTTCTTACATATATAAAATTCCTCCCACAAAAAAAATGCACTTTATTTAATTTCTGAAATGCAAACTATATGACGAATTTCGAAGCTTTTTTCCTAATGGATCGTATATATATCCCTCATTAAATTAAGAGTAGTTAACTTTAGATTAATGGATTATTCAGTGTTCATATAATTGCAAAAACCTTTTACCAGTATACCTAAACCTGAGAATTGTGCAAAATGGTCCTCTGAATGACTTTAACATAATTACCTCCTCCTAAAGCTAAACTCTTTCTTTGACTTTCTCTAATTTTACCATATAATATAGATCTTGTATATACATACTATAAGCATAAAAAAAGGAGTTATGAATGACACCCCATCCACTTCTGTGCCACTATCACATTATTCTTCTCTGACACATAATATTTAATTATGGGGTTTAATTGAAAAAAAAAATGTCCAAATCAAATATATTGATGGTTCACTTTTCCACGAACAACGATCATTCCATGAAACATCTACACTTTAGGTTAGAGACGTAATGTTACACGCCATTGACTGCAATTAATAACAAAAGAAAGAGGATGAAAGAAAAGCAATAACATGGTTCTTAATTACAACATGCATGGTACAATGGTAGCTAAAAGCACATGGGGGACATATGAAAATTTGAATTCTAACACACTTAAAGTAAGCCTTATCTATATGATTTAGGATAATTAATGTATAAAACAATTATTATTATTTCATTCGCGCATTTCTTTCCCGTTATAATCAGAACTTAACAGGTAAAAATATAGTTTGTTCTGATTAGTTAACACTGCTTAATTGTACAAAGTAGTTTTTAGTATACTTGTTCAATAATAATCCGTGCAAGTGCATCACATGCATTAGAATATCTAATAAAAATTATATTAAGTAAAACTGTTTATTATTTTATTGGATGAATATATACATTCTAACTTCCGTTCCGTGTGATACGTTTCATTTTTGAAAAAGTTGCGTCCCTTTTTCTACAAAGCCGACACTCGAGTATCAAGTACTATATATATATTTATATTGTTCAAATACAATTATTTAAATCTTAATAAAGTTTCCATGTGGATATATAAACAATGAAATATTACAAAGTTATTTATTCATGGACTCTTACAGCTAATTATACACATATATATCCATTGATTGAAAAAAAATATTTGTATTTTATCAAAGATAATAATATCATTCCTATGCAAATTAATTTGTAACGTGTAGTTTTATTATACATTTATCTGCATGTAGCCCCGAACATTGTCAACACATACACATTAGTATGAGAAGGTTGTTAGGGTTTGTTGCCTGCAATATCTTCAACAAATCAAATGATCACGATTCACGTTACTCTATTCACTTTATTACCTTCGCTCTGAACAAAAAGCAATAGAAAACAAGAAGAAAATGAAAAGGATGAAAAAAGCATTTTGAATTTTCTGAGTCAACAGAGGCAGCTGAGTAGTAATATCCGGGAACCTTTTTGCTTATATTGTATAGAGTAGATCAAAAGGGTGATTAAATAGTTAAATGAGTTGTTGAAGTTTATATTTTTTTAAAAATGAGTTAGTTGAAATGGAGCCATATGGAGAAAATTAAGAAAATTGAATTAAGATATTGCCATTAGAAAGTCACAAGGCCAGCTGGGGAAGCTTCATTTATGCATTAAATTATAAAACGGTCTCAACTGGAACGAATTGGTCTCTCATCACATATGAGACATTCCACTATAAATATGCATTTGATGTAGCTTTCTTAATCATCACTGAACCAACCATCAAGGATCATATCTCAACATACACATTGGTTGGAGGCTACTCCTTCTACTCATGACCGCCGGTAGCTACGGCCCTAGTAAGGGTCGATTCAGGCCTCAAATGGCCATTGCATTGGCCATTGTTCTTCTTTCCTTCAATGTAGCATCCGTCGCCGCTGATGCTTACACTCACTCGCCACCACCGCCACCACCGTATGTTTACAGTTCTCCACCGCCTCCTTCCCCGTCACCTCCACCTCCTTATGAGTACAAGGATCCACATTATGAATACAAGTCTCCTCCACCACCTTCTCCGTCACCTCCACCACCGTATTACTACAAATCTCCACCCCCACCTTCCCCATCTCCTCCTCCACCATACTACTACAAGTCCCCTCCTCCACCTTCTCCTTCACCTCCACCTCCTTACTACTACAAATCCCCCCCTCCCCCAGACCCATCCCCTCCACCCCCATACTACTACAAGTCTCCTCCACCACCTTCTCCCTCTCCTCCACCTCCATACTACTACAAATCCCCACCACCACCCTCTCCCTCTCCTCCACCTCCTTACTACTATAAATCTCCCCCACCACCCTCTCCCTCACCTCCACCACCTTACTACTACAAGTCACCACCACCACCATATGAACACAAGGATCCATACTACCAGTACAAGTCTCCCCCTCCACCTTCTCCTTCACCTCCACCTCCTTATTACTACAAATCTCCTCCACCACCTTCACCGTCACCACCCCCACCATACTACTACAAGTCTCCTCCCCCACCTAAAAAGTCACCACCCTATGATCCTTACTACTACAAGTCCCCACCACCACCTTCACCTTCACCACCCCCACCCTACTACTACAAGTCTCCTCCTCCACCTGAAAAGTCGCCACCCCATGATCCTTACTACTACAAGTCCCCACCACCTCCTTACTACTACAAATCTCCTCCTCCTCCATCTCCCTCACCTCCTCCACCATACTACTACAAGTCTCCTCCTCCTCCTTCACCATACCCTCCACACGTGCCTTACTACTACAAATCTCCTCCTCCACCGTCTCCTAAGCCTTACTACTACAAATCTCCACCTCCACCATCTCCTAAGCCTTACTACTACAGCTCTCCCCCTCCACCGGTCGCATATCCCCCACACTCTCCATACCCTCACCCTCACCCATATCACCACTCATTGATCGTTAAGGTTGTGGGTAAAGTCTACTGTTACAGATGTTATGACTGGAAATACCCTCAGAAATCGCACAACAAGAAACACCTCGAAGGTAATTATCGTTATTATTATTTCATTACGAGACTTTGACAATAACAATATTTATGTTATTTTCCACTCAAACGTGTCATTGTTTGGCAATATTTAACTGCATTTTTGTTTTCCTTAATCTTTTATTTGGGGACATGAGTTGCTTATGTTCCTTTCATTGACTTTTCTTAGTCAAACTCATTTTCCTACTTTTATAACTCTATCGATATCGATCTCGTTGTGTGTGACTATTTGCATTTTACATGAACCCTACTTTTAAGTCATTAAAAACTCTTTTTTTTCCTAAATTTTTCATATATCTGTGCATTAAAAATCCATTACCAAAATTAAAAGAAATAAAATCTTATTCTCTCATTTTATGTTTTAACATGTGAAATTCATGCATTTTTCACCTTAGGTGCCACGGTCGAGGTGACTTGTTCAGTTGGAAGCAAGACCATAACGGCTTACGGTAAAACTAAGAACAACGGAAAATACAGCATCACCGTTGACGGATTTGACTATGTTAAATATGGAAGCACAGTCTGCAAGGCCAAACTCCATGCTCCTCCTAAGGGCTCACGTTGCAACATACCCACCAAGCTTAACGAGGGAACCAAGCTGGAGTTGAAGTCAAAGGATAAGTACGAGGTTGTTCTGAAGGCTAAGCCATTTGCCTATGCCCCAGAAAAGCCATACGATTGTGAGAAGCACAAGCATTCACACAAACCATACTACTACAACTCTCCCCCACCACCTTCACCATCACACTCCTACCCTCCTTATTACTATAAGTCACCACCTCCACCTCCACCATCATACTACTACAAGTCACCACCGCCACCATCATACTACTACAAATCACCACCTCCACCATCATACTACAAGTCCCCTCCTTACTACTACAAGAGCCCACCTCCACCATCACCATCTCCACCTCCACCTTACTACTACAAATCTCCACCTCCTCCACCCAAGGATCCATATTATCCACCCTACTACTACAAATCACCTCCTCCACCATCCCCATCGCCGCCACCTCCTTACTACTACAAGTCTCCTCCACCACCATCTCCATCACCACCACCTCCCTACTACTACAAATCACCTCCACCACCAGATCCTTCACCACCACCTCCTTACTACTACAAGTCACCTCCTCCACCATCTCCCTCACCACCATCACCCTACTACTACAAATCACCTCCACCACCATCTCCATCACCACCACCTCCATACTACTACAAGTCCCCTCCACCACCTTCTCCGTCACCACCACCACCCTACTACTACAAATCACCTCCTCCACCGGACCCATCACCCCCTCCTCCCTACTACTACAAGTCTCCTCCTCCACCATCCCCATCACCACCACCCCCTTACTACTACAAGTCCCCTCCACCACCATCTCCATCACCACCACCACCCTACTACTACAAGTCACCTCCACCACCAGATCCATCACCACCACCTCCCTACTATTACAAGTCTCCTCCTCCACCATCCCCCTCACCACCACCTCCATATTACTACAAGTCACCTCCCCCACCATCCCCATCACCACCACCTCCCTACTATTACAAATCACCTCCACCACCAGATCCTTCACCCCCACCACCCTACTACTACAAGTCACCTCCTCCTCCATCACCTTCTCCACCTCCTCCTTATTACTACAAGTCTCCTCCACCACCATCACCATCTCCCCCACCTCCATATTACTACGTGAGTCCCCCACCGCCAACCAAGTCTCCTCCACCACCGGCATACAGCTATGCTTCCCCTCCACCACCCATCTACCACTAAGCTTTGAATTAAGCAAAACCGACTACAAATCATGTAAGTTACTAATCCAAAAACTGAAAAGTTTTTGTTTGACGTTCATTTATGGATCTTGAAAATATTGAACACTTTTAGTTTTTGCTTTCAGGTTCTAGTATTCATTGTGGAATAAAGTCAAGTTCCATTTGGAGCAGAGTTAAGCATCTAATTTGTTTTACGAGTTCTTTGAATAAGTATCTGAATTTATCGTCTCTAAGCTACAATCTTCACGATTCGGATGAGGCTGCTTCTATTTATTTGGTGGTCATCTTGCACGTCTTGTTCTTACTAAGTTCAAGGGAGCGACAAATGAAAACGAGCCAAGATTCGAAATCTTGATGCTAGTGGAGGCTGCTAGATCTCTTTCATTTGTTTCTTTGTAGATTATCTATCTATATATATATTTGATCGTGTAATGATTGCATTCAAATTATTGTGAAATTCTTTTGATAATATATCATCTTTTGTTGTTTGCAATAAAATTGTCAAAATAATTGACGTAAAATGACCATAAATAATAAATACACGTCCCCTAAACCTCGATCACATTTATTTTCAAAAGCATGTGAATGCAAATTAGACTACAATGATTCCAAAATAATTTCAAATAACTAATATTGTTACAATATATATCTTAGGACATGTTTAAGAGTCAAATATGAGAGTTCCGTTCTCAGTCCCATCTCTTTGACTTTTTCAAACATATCTACACCATTTCGCATCTTCTCCATCTCTTTTATTTAAGGTTGTTCTTCTTAGTTACGAGATACAAACCAAGAAATAAACAAGAATATAATGTAGGAGAAGAATAAGGAAGTGAGAGGGACGACAGGGTGACTTAACAAAGGGCATAGTTGAGATATTCAAATGTACAATGGAGGTGTGAAGAGTATAAACGAGTGCAAACAGCAATTCTTTTGAAATTTAAAAGTCTTCGTTGGGTTCGTAGTTTTTGTAATCATTTATCTTCTTTTTTATTTATTTTTTGTTTAATCTCTTTTATATTTATCTCTAAATTAACCTAAATAGTATTATCAGAATAAAAACAATTTAAAACCTCGTCTCATCATTTTAATAATCTATTTCAAATCTGTAATACAATTGATATATTTAAACATATTTATTTTATATGTGTTATGTAAAAATAAAATGCTAGGTATATTAAAGACAAGTGTCATAACATGTATGTCTGTAATATTAATAAAGAAAATTCTCCTTTTTTTAGTGTACATAACTTTTTACTATTTTATTTTGTAAATAATATTTTTGAATTAAAATAAGTACTTATAATAAGAAAAACTATCTACAAAATTATTTATTTTTATAATTATATTCTATGATTTTTTTATAATTTCATAATATTTTTTTTAATAATTATTATAATAATATTTTGTATCTTTTTTATCATAGAAAATGAAGGCGCGCGTGTTTCTATTCATTTATACTAATATATAAAGAATTATAAAATTTAAAATCTTATTAAAAGATTATTTTAAAATTTTCATTTTAATTTAATTAAATATGTAATTTAAATTTGCACTTGTTTCATATTTCAATTTTTCAAAACTTAAAGTATAACCTATAAAAAATTATGCATCAAATTAAGAGATACAAACAGTAAAACAAAATTGTTTGCTAATAAAACAATCACTATCGAAAATATTCATATTTCCTCCCAATTTTGTTTTAAAATTTTTTTTAGAAAAAACTTACAAATTTTATTAAGAAAAAAAAATTGCAAGAAATTGCTACCAATTTTCTTGCAAAATATTTTGTATAAAACACTTTTTGCAACAAATTTTGTAGGAAATACTTGCAAATTTTATAATTTTGTAGGAAATGATTATCCACGAAGAAATTACCTGTCAATTAAAATTCTTAGAAAAAATGACAAAAAAAATTCTTTTCTTGTAAATTATTTTAACAAATTTGCAAAAAAAATTGTATGTAATATGAAAATTTCTAGTAGTGAATCCACCTAATTGAAGTAAATTTAGGCAGTGTTCAAACTACTTGAAAATTATTAAAATGGAAAAACATGAATCCACGTATATCCAATATTTAACTAAAAGCAAATACGTATTACCATCAATACGTATTACTACAAATACGTATTGATCTAAATGCAAATACGTAAAAAAATATTTAGTTATACGTATTTGTATACAAAATTAATCTACATTCAATAAATTTAACAGTGTTTCAAAAAAATGTTTATTAGCATCATTCAAGTAAAAAAAAAAAACCATAAAATATAAATAACTAAAACATAAATAAAAATGAATAAGTTAATTACAATAAGTATATATCTACTTACTAAATAACAAGAAAGACTAAGCGATTTTTTTTTTCTTGCTAAATAAGTTTTATGTTGATAAGAATTTGAAATTTACATATAGACTTTATAGTAATCGTTAAAATTAATAAAAATAATAAAATATGAATTAATTAAAAAGTAGCTCTACAATATTTGCCATAATCCATCAATTATGGATGATGGTAAAAATAGGTTGAAAGTATATGTGAAATACATATTCCTCATATTAAAATTAAGCTATAATTAATTTCAAACAAATGGACTTAACTATGTCACTAGCCATTGTTGAGAAAAATATGTATCGGTCTTCAATTTATATTTCATCTAATCGTGAGAATATTTTCCACTCCATTTTAAATTGCCAATTTATATTCATCTACTTCATTATATTATATATAGCAATTAGAAATTCAAAACAATTGTTTTGAACAAAAAGACTTGAAAAGACAACACTCGTAACTTTCTCCATCACCTAAAAAAGACTTATTAAATTTCTTCTGTCTACAATCCTCGTACTTAGACAAGATAATTAAGTTAAATTCAAATAAATCGTTTGAACAAATTTTTATTTATTTCAGAATTTCCAATTAAATAACAATTTTTGAAATTAACATGTTAGAGAAATAACAAGTAATAAGTATGAAAATATAAATTTTATGAATTTAGACCAATGATAGGATTTCTGTCTATTGATTATTATCAAATGATATTTTATAGCATAATTGCATATTTTTATTTGTGGAATTTTTTATTATATAGTTTGCAAAAGCTAATTACAATGAGTAATGGTTACGTCTTATTATAATGATATAAGTATGTGTAATTTGTCAAAAATAATACGTTTCCATTATTCTTGCAAAATTTGGTACATTTGTATGATAAGATTTAATTAATTCAACGTGTTCTTCATTACGTCTATTAACCCAAATTTAATAAATAAATATTAACTATTTTTTTATAAATTCAGCTATAAAAAATAAATTATCACGGTCTCATTTTCTCTCGTATTTGAAAAGCTGAAATAAGAAAAACTGATAATTGATCCAAACCCAATCAGAAATTTGATATTATTTTATCGATGAAGTTTATCAACAAATAAATCTTTAGTAACAAAATTTATAAATTTTTTATAAAATTTACAGTTGAATTGTATACATATACATTTTTAAAATAAATATTTATTGATAATACAAATTCTAAATTATTGATATTTTCATTATTAGCTAATATTTTAATTAATAATTGAAATTCTAAAATCTGACAATAAAATTTATCGATAAATTTTATTTTACCGATAAATTCATTTGTTAGTAATTACGATAAATCTTGTAAGCAGAGTTTCCTATTTAATTATTAAGATTATCTTTTGATGATCATTATTTTGTAATTATCATTTATTATCTTTTGAGGCACTGTCAAAACATTCTCTATTTCTAGTCATTTGATAAACTAATAATTTAAAACTATTATTAATGGTTTGCATCGATCCGCTAAAATTAAGATCATTTCATTGAGATAGTATGTTCATAATTTCATAGCTATTATAATCCATTTGTTGTCTAATTGATTTTACAAAATTATTCAATATTTTAATACTCGAATTCTAAAATTTAAATTGCTACACCAAACATATGAAGATATTTATATATGACTAATCAATCGATTTAACTCAATTTCACAGTTTGTTATTTGATATTTGAATGTAGGTTGCCAAAATAACATACATTGTGTATTTAGTGTAGGTTGTTAAAGTGACATTTTCATTTACTTTTGATTGAGTCTCATTGAGTGTCCTATTTTTTTTTTATGAAATTTTAATTAAAAATAGTTTGTTTCAACTAAAAACAAATAAAGATGTTGTATTATTTTTTTTTTTTGTGGGTGTGCAAACTAATGATATGAAAATATTTTCAACTTAAATGAGTTAAACTAATTTTAATCATCAAAGAAAACCAAGTTTATAACATCACCTGATTCTACTGAAAACATTTTTATAATTATTTTTATGTAACATTAGTTATGTTTAAAGCACACAAAGCATGAAACTCATACATTACATTAAAATTATTAGAACAAATGATAAGAAAGATTATAATCTAGATTTGTGAAGAAAACATACTGGAACTAAATTCTAAATTTATTTTGTAGAAAAACTATATAAAATAAAATTTAAAGACAATGTAATGATAAATAGAAGAAAAAAGAACAACACTAAATTTTGAGAGCATCAACACTAAACAAGATTGAAAAGTAAAAACAAGCCAATAAATTAAATGAATAAGAAAAATAATGGGCAAAGGAAAAATAATTACCAAAATAAAACAAAATTATGCTTAGGAAACTCAAAAACATTGGTGCAGAATAACTTAAATATTAATACTCTCTTTGTCATTTCCATGTTTGACTTTTACAATCTTTTTTGTACACGTTGGTTTTGTCACTCCATAATGACAAATAAAATTCTATAAATAGATTATATTAAAACAATTATTCAGTTATTTCTAAATTTGAAGGGAAAGCTAAAATAAAATACCAAGATGTTAGCGTTCACTGAACTAAGTTTAGATACTCAAATTTCATATTTCAGCGTAACTCAAATGAACTATTTTAAAAATTTTGTCCGTGTGAAAATAAAGAAATGGTAATTCATCCTATAAATAATAAAAAGTAAATTCTTACCATGAAAAAGCAATGCAACTGTAAGAGATCACTTCCATAAGAGTTCATAGAGGTGGACGTATTATCCTTTTTTTTTTCCTTTAAATTTTAAATAATGACTATATTATTTAATATTTTCCTAAATTATTCTCTACCACTTTTGCGGTGGCATAAAAGAAACTAAATATTTCCTACTTTTATGCCAATTTGCGAATTTCTTTTATTAGATTAATATTACCCTACTATCATTCGCCTTTGTTTTTCTATATCTAACAAACGAGGGATAAACAAATAAATAAACCGTGTTACATGGTTACATAGGAAGAAAACACGTATCAAAATTAAACCGTGGCTGTGAAATGTTTACAGAAAACGTTAAAACACTAGTCTTATCCTACACACATAACATATCACAGAGCAATGCTATTTAATTATTATTATTATTACTATTATTACTGAGTTTGTAATGAACAGTGAAGGGTGAAAGTGATTGGATCCTATGCTCCAAAACTTGACAACCAAAAGTAAAAATATAGTTTGTTTTTGGTTATGGTGTCAACAAGGTGGCTTGGTTGCTTTGAACACGCCTAATTATTTTGACAAAAAAGCATAGAAAATAGAAAAAGGAAGATGGAAGAAGAAAAAGAAATAGAGGTAAGAATAAGTTGGCACATTGGTGTCAACAGAGAGAGGGACTTCAACCCATTCACCATCCACCATCATTATATCATTACCATTACTTTTTTCAAAAGTAGATGCCAATACTGAAATTATTTAATGGCGAATAAAAATATGTAAATAAAATAATTTAGAGTGATTATTAATTTGCAAAAAAAAAAAAAAAGGAGAGAGAGAGAGAAAAGGTAAATGTTCTTAATTGTTCCCCGCGTGTAAGTTGCGCTGTCTTGCTCGTCCTTTATGCTTCCGTTTGAGATTAACTCCGAAATTGTAGAGAGAGGGAGAGAAGAGAGAGAGAGAGAGAGAGTGCGTTTGTTTTGTGTGTGTTTCTCTGTCGCAACGTAATAATATTATTATTTTCGGGACATAACAACGCAGAGAGTTCTTGCAATTTGCAACCTCTCTCTAACGTTGGCCTTTCGTTTCCCCCTTTCTGCCGACGATCTTGTTTGTCCCCGTGGATCAGGTTCGATCTCTCAGATCTGGATTTCATTCTTTCATTCCAATCGTTAGATTTATTCATTTACCTCTTCTCCGTCGTGCCTCTCTGTGTTGATGTGTTTTTTCTTCCTTCGGATTCGGCCTTGCTTCGATGGTGTTTGGATCTTCTCGTTTATTTTCTTTGATTTCGGTTAAGAGTTTCATTCAATGTGTTGTGGTGCACTTATCTCTGATAGATCACGGGGCCAGATTTGAGATTTGGAACGGGATTATGATCTTATTAGCGTTTCAGATTTTGGATTGTTCTCGGAAAATGTTTGTTCGACTTGTTTTGGATTCCTTTGTAGAGCTTTAAGTTTTCTGTTCGATCTTGTATAGCTGTATATGAATTTTGAGGTTTCAGCCTTGGATTTTCATTCCATTGTCTCGCATCTTAAAGCGTACCGACAATGAATTTTGGTTATTACTGTTGCCTCTCTTATTTATAAATATACCAGGTCTCTGACAAACTGGCATTTCATTTTTTTTTTTAAATTATCTTGAACTGCTCTGCTGAGCTGCAACAAACAGATAATAATGCTTGAAAATGTCCTTCTGGAATTCAATTAACCATGATATTGTTGAGAAACTCTTTGGCTTTTTCTTGAACCGGTGAGTGAATTTATTTTTTATGAGAGCGTTGTTTTGTACATTGCAGTTCGGGCCCTCGGTGCTGGTTTATAGCCTGTGCTGAATACCAGCTACAATGAAGAAAGCTATTGGTCAAACTGTTAGGGACCTGTAAGTATAACTGTTTATTATTTGTTACTATATGATTCTATGTATTGTGTATGAATGTCTTGCTCTTCATTGTGTTCTTGCAGTAAAAGAGAAGTAAATAAGAAAGTGCTGAAAGTTCCTGGGATTGAGCAGAAGGTAATTCCTTTTTTAAGTTCGCTATGAAATTATGGCTGTTTCTACGATCCTGGCAAGACAATTATAGTAATGGCTGTGCCAAGTCTGACTTGTTTTATGGTATTCTTAATCATGAAATAGGTGTTTAATATCGTTAATTTATGCACTATGATATATGATCCCCTTTTTCAAAACCTAAACCAGACTCATTATATTTTCTACCCTCTTCTAGGTTCTTGATGCTACCAGCAACGAACCATGGGGTCCTCATGGAACACTTCTTGCAGATATTTCTCAGGCAACCAGAAACCCGTAAGCTTGGACTCTTAATTGTATGTTTGACGTATTGTGTATTTGAGTACATTGAATCTCATTTTTAAGCATTCATGCAGTCATGAATATCAGATGATCATGTCAGTAATCTGGAAGCGAATTAATGACACTGGCAAGAATTGGCGGCATGTCTACAAGGTTTTGACAAACTATTTTAAGTTTTATATGCAATTGCTAGCGGATGCTGCTGACCTTTTCTTTTTCCACCATCAACACTACAACTTATCAGCCAGTTTGTGAAATCTGTTTTGATACTTGTTTATATCCTCTGCAATAATGATGGATTGTTGTTGCACATTAGCAATAATGTTTTTTGTCTACTGCATTTACTGTTGATCTCACTTTCTTAAATTATTTGTTTCTGTATTTACCATCCTTTCTTCAACTCCAGGCTTTGACAGTACTAGAGTACTTGGTGGCTCATGGGTCAGAGCGAGTCATAGATGAGATCAGAGAACATGCTTATCAAATATCAGTAATTCCCATTTAGTCAATCCTACTTAAAAAAAAAATTATGTACTTATGGGCCATTCAGGTCCCAAGTTTGGTAAGATGATCTAAAATTTATAATGTGACCTGATAACATTGATTATATGAACAGACGTTGTCCGATTTTCAATACATTGACTCCAGTGGAAGGGATCAAGGAAACAATGTCAGGAGGAAATCTCAAGGTCTGGTTATCCTTGTGAATGATAAAGATAGAATCATAGAAGTTAGGCAGAAGGCTGCTGCTAACAGGGACAAGTAAGTTTCCTCTCATTATTCTATTGATATTTTGTACTCTGTTATTTTCCAGTTGAAATGTAAATTTTATATATACCCTCTTGTTTAGCAAGCATAAGGCATTGTATTGTAGAATATGATTCTCCATATCTCCTCTGGGTTTCTGGAATATAGATCTAAAGTACACAGTTGGAGTATTTGAAATTTGTGAACGAATGTGTGTCTGCGAGTATCACAATTTCTAGGAGATATCAACTCTTTTATATGATTTACCAGGTTTCACTAAAATACCGTTCGGTATGTGAATTTTTTGTGAACGTATGTATGTCTGTGTGAATCACAGTGTCTAGGAGATATTAACTGTTTTATATGATTCACCAGGTTTCGCAACAATACAGCTGGTGGAATGCATAGACCGGGTTCATATTCAAGCAGTGGAGCCTATGGTGACAGATATGATGACGATCGTTATGGAAGTAGGGAGGAAGATCGAAATGGCTATGGTTATGGAAAAGAAAGAGAATGGGGATATAAAGATGATGATCGAAATAGTCGTGATGGAGATCGTTATGGCAGAGATTATGAGGATCGTCATGGCAGGGATGGTTACAGAGATGATGACTACAGGGGAAGAAGTCAAAGTGCTGACCATTACCAACATGAATCAAGAAGCAGGAGCTCTGATAGAGACCGTTATGATGATGATGGACAAAACTCATCTCGGTATGTACCTAGGCTTTGATCCTTTTTTGGAGTTTTTTTTTTTTTTTTTTTTTTTTTTTTTTTTTCGAATTATTTTTTTTTTTTTTTTTTTTTTTTTTTGTTTGGTGGTTTTTTTTTTT
>Ga0214542_1009314_pt1 | contig 15382 bp, 7 predicted proteins | sample CNSS1metaG_FD_160096 | JGI IMG/M metagenome (GOLD analysis project Ga0214542, IMG submission 160096) | Root nodule microbial communities from cowpea collected in UCLA plant growth center, Los Angeles, California, USA - CNSS1 | ecosystem: Host-associated > Plants > Roots > Nodule | place: USA... | reverse complement strand
GGTATGCATTTATAAAGTATGAGATTAAATGAAATCTTGTTATGTTGAGTATGAAATGGAAAACATGACTTGTTTGATTGGTGGTGGATTGGCATGAGACTTGAATGATTGAGATGGCATGTGAAAATTATTGGTAAAAGAGTTTCAAGGAAAACTCTTGGTGATGGTGGTTAGTGTATACCTTGATATAGGAGATGTCTAGATAAAAGAAGGTATCATGAACTCAATAATCGTTCACGCTCACATAGAGCAGAACGATTCATGTGGTGAGAGTGGCAGGAGATCCTAGTCTTGGGACATATTGGGCCCAAGACATTAGAGGATTAACCCTGTGTGTGGTTGGGTGATAACCCCTTGCGTCTAGACTCTGCAGAGTTTAGAAGCCAGCACAGGCGCATACTTCTTTTAGAATTCTATATCAAGAGTATAATCCGAATATTGAGTTAGAAAGTCTTTTAATTGTTTGCTTTCACATGTTTTGCATGCTTGTTGCTTTGCTTGTCTATAACCTGTTTTATAATTTGTTTGCTCAATAACATGTTAAATATTTTATAATTTGTTTGCTCAATAACATGTTAAATATTTGACTCTAGCTTACCCTTTCTCTTTGTGTCTGTTCTCTTCTTTGGCTTTTTCCTTTTGCGATGATCACTAAATCCTTGGTGTGAGCAGATGTGGAGACTCTTGGTGATCGTGATGTTGACGGGGAGACCGCGATGTAGTTAGGCTTCCTAGATCCTTTATTACTCATTGTTGAGCATTTCTTCTTGTGTAGTTTTATTTTGTAGTTTCTTACTCTTTGGGCAAATTTCCAGCCAATTTAATCTAATGTGTTTGAATTCTTCTCATGACATTATGTTTGTGTCTTTGAGCTTCCATTCCAGTATAATTTAGAATATCTGTAAAAAATTAATTCTAATATACTTTATGTCAGTGCTCTATGTTATACTATAAACATTAGGCATTCTTTAAATTAAAATTATTCTACTAAATTGGGATGTTATTACATTTATGTGCCATATTGAAAAGAAACCTGGGTAACATTTATTGAAGTAATGAACCCATGGACAACTTTTTTACTGCATGTTTAGATTCTCATTTAAATGGTCAAAGTTGTTTTGAAATATCAGTTATTATAATTTTAATTAAATATTTAGAACAACACTGCTGCAATACTAATTAACATGGTTTTACGCAAATTTTCATATGTTTAATTTTGGAAAGCGACATTGATTTAATTCAATGTTAATTTTGAATTAAGACGACTATAAATAGGTAGTGCATCGCATGAAAAGAGTTTAACTCATTTGATTAATGAATTTAGAAATTAAAAAAAAAAACAAAGATATAATAACATTTAACTTCAAAATCAATTCTACAAAACTTAATTCACAATAAACTTTATAAATGCGCACCCAAGCACAAAGTTAGTTTTACATCAGGATGAAAATTTCCTGAAAACATAATTGACACTTTGATAAAGCTAAAAAACAGATTCAATCATATTATCATGATAAATATGTTTAAACAATGAGAATTGGAGCACTTTCATCGCAATTTAGTGCAGCAGTTCCTGAATGCAAACTAAAAATTTTACAATTTCGTCACATTAAACCTTCAGCCAACAAATTCAGCTTTGATTAAAAAAATTGTTAGTAATGGGAACAAACTAGATTAAAAACTTGACAAGAAATTACCAAATCCAAATATAATATAGAACAATGCTAAGCAATCCCATAGTTATTAACTCTTTTCCCCACTTTCTAGCAAATTAGTGATCGTTAATGATTCACCCTGGTTACTAAAGGTGAGTTCAAATCACCAGTACTGGCTCCAACAGAATTTTTCAGGGGTATAGTAGAGCTAAAAATACATATGAGAGAATTTCAGAAGAAAATTACTAACAATGGTTTGGGGTGTTGTGTAGTGGAACTCATCCTCACTCTACTCTCAATTCTGGTCTTTTGTAGTTTGAAAATAAGCTCAAACTAAAATTTTCCCCACTTTGTACTTTCACATATTTCCACCAAACATCAAGGCCTGAACAATAAAAACCTTTCCACTCCCAACCCTAATTTCTACTTTTCTAACCAAGCATGCCTTTAATTTTTTTTCACTGTGTTCTATTTAAGGACTCAGATATTTTCTGAAGCATCGAGTACTTAGACTTTGCTCTCAAGGCAAAAATCCAAGTTACAACAAAAAGAACAATAAAGAAATTAAGGACAGACGGATTTTGGTCACCATATCTCCGTATTAATGCTGATGTATCCATGCTAATTGAAGCAAACCTTTCATCGGACTGTCTTCCACTGTACATAAAAAGATTGGTAAGAGTCTTGCCTATGTTATTCATGAAGGATGGTAGTGTAGTTTTCTTACTTTGTTTAAGATAAATTACGAAAGTCCAATTCTAAACATTCATGTGAAATTATTCATGATTGTTCTATCGGCATTTGCACATATACCACAACTGGGATATACCTTAAGAAGTTCTTGATCGATCCCCATAGAGAGTCAACATTTTTTATTTTGCTTGAACCATCACCCCTTGGATCCCTCCTCTCAGTGAATTCGTTGAACTTTCCTTTAGGTATTCCTGGAAAGCACAGTTAAAAAAGAATGATGAACAATTTTTCTTGTCAGCATAATTTTAATCTGTTGCACATTTCTAATTTCAGAAGTATTGGATTATAAAGAACTAATACCGTTGTCACCCGAAGACAGTGAATCCCTTTTGTTAGAAGCTCTTAGTGAAGCTAACTGCTCAACAAGCGCACGTTCGGTGCCACTAGTACAAGCACAATTTAAAGATAAAAGGAAATCATAACTACAAGAAGCAAAATATAAATATACATATACAAGTATTATGTGTTTTGTAGGCAATAGACTGTGAAGTAATATGTTCTCAATATTCTCATGAGTGAATGATCATTGCAAACAGCAGATCAGTCTATTGTAAGTGCTGGAAACTGGGATTATAAGACAAGGAGTAATTTGTTCTCCAATAGAAACGTTATATGAAATCCACAGAAGTGTGATAAAGGTTTTGGCCTCTAATCGATAAGAAAATAAAATAGTTACTAAAAATTGCTGCTCTTGGCAACCTCAATCGAAGAACAAAAGCTCAGAAATTTCCAGTACATGCAAAACTCTAAACAAGATAATCTGTGATGAACTCTCTCTTAGGGGATATAAGAAACAATGCTAAGAAAAATACAGACCTGATATCCTTTGGAATAAGAACATTCACAATGAAGTAATGATTGCCTCGAACAAATGGTTTATTCATGTCTGGAACTCCCAAACGTGACAACTTCACCGAGTCACCAGTTTGAATCCCTGAAGGAATTTGAAGATCCCGTAAACCTTCAACAGTTTCAACCTGAAGTCACCTCAGTTTGAAGTTAAAAAGCCTTCAAAGACACATAACCTAAAGATATCCCTCAATGTAATGAATAATTTCACTGAACTATTCTTGAAAATGCATACAGACTAGTTCCTACCTGAAGTACTAAGTTTAACGCAAAAACAACCTTCAAATACAAGACAGGATATTCCTTAATTTATCAATTATTTAAACTCTTTACTAAGCTTGAAAGGAACTACAGAATGATTAAACTTGTATATTAGCACATCTTAAAAATGGTAAAGTAATATTATCGGCTCCTAATTGATCATAATATATTAAGTAACAAATGTAAATTAAGGGTGAAAATGGACTAGGCTTGGCTTATCTTAAAGTTCTATTATTTACAAGCCTATTCATAGTATGGTCTGAGTAAGCCTACCTATAAATGGGTTAATGAGACTAAACTTACATGTAAGGTAAACGACTAAAACTTTTAAATTAACTAAGTCCATAATTTCAAAACAATACAGATAAAAAATTAATATCAAATATGTTGACTCATTAGGCTTTAAAAACTTTTTAAATGATCAAAAGTAAGTAGGTTTTTGAAAAACTCCAGGCTTAACACGGTGTGCTTGGAGTGTACAGGGCCATAGGCCATTAACAACTTGACCTGTTTCCATTCTCAATGGAACTCACCATAAATACTTTACTAAAGCATGACCATCTGTGTCCATAACCACATGAATGATACAGAATTACCGATTGTTCTCCACAAATAACATTGACTTGAGTCAAAATAACAAGATATACACTTAATTAAGGACCTCATTAAACAATATTACAATACTGTACTTGAATCTGCATAACTTTTGTTGATAGATTATCATGGCTGCGAACAATTCTAATAATTTGTCTATGGTGCGCATGAGAAGGACAAACAAGAATATAAAGTTTATACCATTAAAACAAGTCCTACTTTATTTCCCATGGATAGGTCTACTCTACCTTTAGCCGATGTTTTATTCCTACTTTGTCTTATATCAGACACATTAAAAAAAATGTGAAATCCACATCCAATATCTAATACCCAAGATGCAAAAGTGGATGTTTCACTTCCCTATTTCTCATACTCTTTCAAGGCTTACTCAAAGTTTCTTTTTCAATGTCCTATTTGCCGAAGAGAAGACAAGTTATTTCTTTAGCCACTCATGCCATTGGCTTCATTATATTCCTTCTCGGATTCTCTCTTCCTTGAGTGTACCATCCTCCATGACCTGTTTTGTCACTAATCCTATCAACACTCACATCTAAGGACAATCTTAAGATTTACGTATCACTCTAGGAAATTTGTTCAAGACAAATTGTTGTTCTCAAGGAGTGATTACAATGACAAATTATTAGAATTGCTTGGCCAAGGTAACCTATCAACAAAAAGCATGCATAAGTTGTACTATAATCATACTTAATTAGGTCTTTTATTAAATGTATCTCCCATAATTTTATTCAGATCAATGACCCTCAACATTGATTTGGAGAAATCCCATTGATTGATTTCTTTAGTGGGTCAAGATCCATATTTCGTCAAATATTAGTCCAACTTTAGTTATCACTTATGAGTAGGCTATTTAGGTCTAAAACAATTTTAATTTGTATCATATACAACTATTGAATAGTTATGTGCATAATTAGTATTCTAATTCATATTATGAGCTAAGGTCAGTCAAAACTAATAGCTCTGAGTTTTTAATCTTGTTGAATTTAACCAAGTTAAGTCAATGTTGGGGAGAACCAGTCTTCATGGCTGGGCATTGCTCAGAGAGGAGCTTCAGATCATGTGATCACCAGAGAAAAACGGAGGCAGTCAGAGACATTACGTAGTGGCAGAAAGAAAGCACTTAGTCGCCAGACAAGATAGGCAAAGTGGGATCAACTCACTTAGATACCAACTTAAAGAGAATATATCAGAAAAAGAGTTTGAGAGACCTTAACTTAGATCTGTCTATTTATTTAGATTCATATAGATAAACACATTCCAGTATGACAAACCTATAATTAATACTAGCCTTGACATGAGTCATATAGGAAGGCATATAATCCTATATATTTACTTTGAGATACTTTTACTAGAGATATGACTTACATAAAACCTGGGCAATTCTTGTCTTATAAATTGATTTGGTAGAGAAAGTTAGGGTCTGAGCACAACACGAAGATGATATTGAAATCTACATTAGATCTATCGTTGGGCTCCCAACATTGCTGCGCTCCAAGCCCATAATACTACGTGTGAAGGGATTGTCTTGGAAAAGTCCCACAATAGTGAACCTATGGTCACTCTTAGCCTGCCTTAATTGCAACCTTGATGGGTTTGCTTAGTCTCACAACAATCCTCAGTTTACAAGCAAACTTAGTGGAGTTAAATTACACCCGATGTCCAAATTCTGGGTTAATCAATGTCAAACCAACTAACCAAAGACGACTAAGGATGTCATAGGCCTATAAAAACTCTAATAAAATAACTTATTACAATCCTTAAAGTAGGGGAAAGATCCCTTAAAATGAAGAATAAATCTCTAAATAACACTATTAACATAAAATCCCTAAATAACAATTATCGAAACCAATGCGATTCTCAATTTTACCCCAACAATTTACTTTTTTTACGAGCACAGAGTGGCTAATTGATATTACCTTTTTAACTGACCCCAATATTGCATCTGTGAAGTCAATGTTAATCTTTGAGTACAAATGAAGACCCTCTCTCCAAATTCCTTGCTTTTCATCTACATGCAAGACAACAAAAAGATCCCCAGTAATTTGCCTGAAATAAAATGTGCCAAATTAATAGAAGTTAGATAGGTTGAACTCTCAGTGAATCTCACCCATCCAGGTTGCAAATAAATACTTTTTTGAAAACGAGATTCAATTTTATTTAAGTAACTTCTCGTGTCTCAAATTAAGTGATATCATTTTTTATTGAGACACAGGATAATCTGGAATGGTTTTGAGGTAATCCATCATTTAATAGATCATGGTATCAGCACATCAGGTTAATCTAGTAGTAAATTGATAATTAAGAATAAAGGAATGAAATGGGACAGTTCATCAAATTGGTTGTAGGAGATCTTTGGGTCATTCACTTGTGACTTTATGTAAATGAGTTGGCGAGTTTGCTTAAAACTGTGAATATGGACAGAGTAATTACACATTTCATGTTGGCAAGTTGACCATCCAGATGTAGAAACAATTTCACATTTACTTAATGAATGATAATAAAGTAGATGCTTCACAGTCTTTATTGCAAATCTATTTTCCTTTTATCGAACTGACTAACCAAAGTCGAATTCACCCAACAGCTCACTGTATAATGAAGTTGAAACAATGTTGGAAGTAAAAAATTCATAGGAATCCTTCTAACCTCTTTTTATCAAAATTCCCTTGTCCTTGAATTTGCATTGTGTCTCCATCATTGACTCCAGCAGGAATGTCCACTTCGATTGTTTGTTTGGATTGCACCTGACCACTGCCATCACACCTTCGACAGTGATCTGTGATTATTTTACCAAGGCCACTACACTTAGAGCAGGTAGAAACCTGAATATCACATGTTACAAATATCACCATGTTATGTCTCAGGTAATATAAAAATCATTGGCAACACGGTCACTCACTAATTAAATCTATTTAATTTAAATTACCTGAGACATCATTCCAAAGGGTGTTCTCTGACTTTTCATTTCTCCCCCTCTGCCACCACAATTTGTGCATTGCTTAATGCAATTCTTTGATTTAGCTCCTGTACCATCACAAGTGTCACATGTCTGAAAACAGGAAACTTCAATCTCCCTCTGTGCTCCAAATATTGATTCTTCAAAGCTCAAATTAAGGTCATATCTGCACGACAGAACGAAATAAAGTTAATGCCAAATTTTACACACATTTGTTGGAATCAAATGAAGGTAATATTTGATGGCATTTTACAGGCAGGAACATGTGCAATATCTTCCAGGGGCAGTATCTTCTAGGGCAGACAAACTTTGACTATCTTCTTTCTTTTAAGTGATTTCTACTTAAATCATAGGATTCTAATAATTTGCTGAGTATTCATGTATCAATCAAATTATGAAAGCTCTAAATTCATAATACATTATACTAAACATCCAGAGACTTTCACTGATAATTTGTTAATTACAATAATACTCCCTTCACAAGTTATTTTATTTCTGTTAACTTTTCTCCACTTCAACAGTTGGACATTTGGATAATTTCTATCCTTTGGCTGTAACTCTCTTTTTTCATACATTATTTGTAATCTGAGTCTTACCCATGTCTGAAATTTGTGATTTCTTTGTAGTTACAGGCCTTAATAAAAGCTAACAAAACTCCAATCCTATGATACACAATAAGATCAATACTAAAATCCAGTTGGAGAAATAGTAAAACAGTTTGATAGTGTATGTTTTGGAGTTTTGGAAAATAGGGCAAAGACTGTTCAGTGCTTACTCTTACTGGGTAACCATGTTTTTTCTCTTGCAGCTAGCAAGCCTTTTTCAATAATCAAATTTAGAATTCTTTCAGTAAAAAGTAAACTCTGTAGATGTATAGTGCTTTCTTGGAAGTTCACTGTACAGCAGATAACTTCATCTGCCTGCTATTTGGTGCTTGACTCAAGGTATTTTATTATTATCATTCCAAGAGATCTGAGAAATTCATTGTTTTAGTTCTTCTTTATCCTTTTTTTATTTGATTTTTTTTCTGGACAACAACTCAATGCAAGCCTTGGTGCAACCGTAATTTTGTGCCTTCGTGACTAGTTAGTCGCAAGTTCAAATCCAAAAACATCTTTTCATATGAAAAGGTATGGCTGCATACAATGTCCCTTTCCCATTTCTTCATGTAGTGAGGAGCTCTATGACACTGGGATACATTAGATTATTCTGGAAAACACCTCATCCTTCTCCAGACCGTTCTCTTATCTTTTGCTAGATAAAATTCTTCTAATTATACAGAAGGGAAGAAAAAATCCCTTTGGGTAGGAGAATGCTCAATAAGAACAAACAAAATTTTCAAAACTCTCACTAATAATGAGTCCAGTAAATATAGTTAATTCATAGAAATTAATCAACTTATTGAGAGGATAGTTACCGAATATCATGACTACGGTTTCTCTTGTTACCAAAATTGAAGTTGATGCCCCCGTCATCACCATCTCTAAATATTCCATCAGAACGACCAAAGAATGTATCGAATAAATCAAAAGGATCCACCTGATCAATTTACAGGCATCAACAGTAAGTAATGAGATGGAAAAGGAAAAAGGGGACATGCGTTACTTCTGTATAAATATATCATCATATCAAAAGAGTCACAAGTTCATATTGAGATTGCAAAAAGTGAAAGACATGAATATGCACACACCCCTGGAGCACCACTTGACCCTCCATTTTCTTCTTGAAGACCTAACTCGCCAAAACGATCATATAAAGATCTTTTCTCGTCATCTGATAGGACCTATATGCAAAATTTGTCACCACAAAAATAAAAAGGGACAGATGAAAGTATACATATGCGGTTATTGTCCCTGAAGTAGTATCTATAAATTTCAGTAATCCAGTCCTGTATCCCAGACAGATAAAGATTACAATGCCAATGTTCAGATCATAAAAGAGTAGAATAGGACAGATATTAAAAAATTAACAGTGCAAAAGAATGTAAAATAAGCTTCTTAATGAATTAAAAATATGACCTGCCTGAGCTAGTATTACAATGATAGAAAAAGCGTCACTCTAGGGAAAGAATTACCTCATATGCAGCACTTATTTCTTTGAACTTCTCCTCAGCCCCAGGGCTTTTGTTCATATCTGGATGGTACTGATCCCAAAAATTAAAAACGAAATAGTCAAAAAATAATTCTTGTAAAAGATTAAACTGTTTGGTAAAGTAACATCGATCCTTTTATATCCAACATGTTCCCAAATACAAGAGATCTTTGAGGTTAAAGTGGGGACAATACAAGGCTCATGAAGAAACAAAAATTGAATTCTCGACAACAAGGACATAGAAGCTCCAATAACATGTCATAAATCAATACTCCAAAAGGCAAGTTGTTGCGTGAAGACAATAAATGGTTTGTTAAAAAATACTAGCAACATTAGCTGCAATCCCAAAAAGTGTAAGGTGTTGGATGAAGACACATGTGTGATTTGTTAAATGCTTGCATCATACAACAAATTGTGTTAATGACTGAAATGAATAATTACAAAATTTTGTAAGTGTCACTTCTTATCCAATGAACTTTACTAATAATTTTGCAATTTCAAAAAAAAATTATCCAATAAAACGTTATTAATAGAAGGTGTATAAAAGAGTGTGTTAGAGAGTATATTACTAGCATTCCTCATGCATGGCTTTATAATAACAAATACAGCCTTAAGTTGTATATTACTGTAACTATGAATGCACCAAATCACGTATCTCACATTTTCATACAAGTACTCAGAAATCTCAAATTACAACTATTAATATCAATAGAACATCTAAATATGCTGAATTATGACATGAATGTCCCATAAACATAACAACTCATATTCCAATTACCCTCGTTTGCTCCATTTTCCCCAAAACCAAACACGACCCATTAAAATTGGCACGCAAACACGCGAAAAAGTGGGAACCTTGCGCGCCAGCTTGCGATAGGAGGCCTTGATTTCTTGCAGCGAAGCACTGGGGCTAACGTTCAAGGTGGAATAGTAATCGTCCCCTGCTTTGGCTCTGATCACCGCAGCACGCGAGCGATTCCTGGTTGCCGAAAACCCAATAATTGGGTTCTGAATTTTACGCAGAAGGTGGGAACCGAATGTGGCAGCAGAAAGAGTGGAAGATGATGATGGAGGTGCATTGGTAAGTGTGGTGAGTGTGGAAATGGCACAAGGAAGCCGTGGAGTAGTGCGAATCAATGGCATGGGTACGGAAGAAAATTTATTCGGAATGGAAGAAAGGGTTAACGACAATGATTCATGAGAGAGGGTTTTAGAGGGGTTAGGGAGATAGTGATGAAGTTCATCGATACTACTCCATATTCGATGATAAGAAAAAAAAATGAAATTGATTTCAAATATAAATAAATTTTAATCTAGTTTTATTATATATGACCATTAATAATCAAACAGACCGAGTAACAAAAGAAGTATGGTTGTTTAGTTGGATTTAGGAATATAAATTAATCAATCTTGAAAGTTAATTAAATAACGAGTAAATGGTTGAATTTAATATAATAAGTATTAAGATATTTTATTTTTAATATAATAACAAAAAAATAGTTGTAGAATAAAAAAATTTATTTTATTTTCACTTTATTAATGGTTGAAGTAATTGAGTATCATTTAGTTTTTAATAATTAATCTTAAAAAGAATAACTTGAAAAAACTTTAAATTTATAAAACAAAATGCGAGTATTCTTTGAAAAATTATAATGGATTTATCAAAAGAGGCCTATTTTCTCCAAATTTAATATGGAAGTTAAGGTTAAATCCTTCGCTGGTGGGTAGGTCCTAGGTCATTATTATTTACTCAACGTTATTCTATTGTTATATTGCAAAAGGTTAATTTTTCTCACTTGTTATTAATGAAGAACTCGTTTAAGTTGAGTTATTAGTGTTAGTTCTACTAAGCAAAGTATAGGAGCTAATTTTAAGTTTTGAGTAGCCTTTTTAGGATTAATCTTAATAGTGATGATGGTATCGTTTTTACTAATAATTTCATTGTCATGTAATGTGCAAAGAAATACAATTAGACTATTCTAATTGGGCTACAATATATTAAATCATTAGAGTCTCATGTGCCTTACTAATACCAAAAGAGCTCACTATATTAACATATTAAACACTTTATCTCGCAAAACTAGTATGATGTATTAAATATTTTTTCCAGCAAATCCAAATAAAGACTCTGGGATGTAATCTGAATGTTAGTGTTGTCAACAAAAAGTCAACCAATAAAGTACATTGATCATCTATCAATACTTTTCTAACTCAACGATTAGTGATTTTGGTACTAATCATTTTCTCATCGTTTTGAGTTTGACCATTATTATTTAAGTCTTCATCGCTATGTGATATGTGGAAGAGAATTTGATGGGAATAGACTAGTTTTTGGAGGCACTAATACAATCAGACTCCATTTATGTCAAATTAGAATTATGTCAAACTAGAAGATATCAGTCATGAAAAAGAGGTGATATTTTTGTAAATAATTTGTCAAATTTTATATCTTGCCCTTTTTACTAAATGTAAAAAGTGAAATTTATGTTTGACTTAAATGAATCAGATGTAAAATACGAAATTTACATCTGGTGGAAAAATATCAAACATAAATGTCTTAGAAAAAATCCTAACACCTCTTTGATTTTCACTCTCTTTTAAAATGCATGAATAGAAAACACAGCATGAACAATGTTGTCGATGTCAAGGTCATTTTCGTTATTCAGAACTTTCGTTTTATTCCTTTATGGTGTGTGGTTTAGTGAGAAGCCTACTTCTTCTCGATTATTTTTACATTAAGGTCAATTTTTCTCATCTTTTCCGATTATGTTGGCATGTGATGAAGCATGAAAATTACTTCGTTTTTCATATTTTCTCTCTTTGTGGTTTCTCTGGTGACAGCGATGTAGTGGTGCTGGGTTGATTTTGCGTGGCTGTTGCATTTTGGTAAGCACTTGTGGTCGCATATCTAGTTATGGATGTCTGGCGTGGTTGCAGCAGTGAAGTGTGTGGTAACTAGATATTTATGCTTATTCCTTGTGTTCATAGTGGTTTGCGTTATGGATCGCGGTAGGAGTTGGTGGTGCAAAGGTTGGCCATGGATGATGGTAGCTACATGATGTTAGACTGATGAAAATAATACGTCTTCAAAAATTTCACGTCGTCTAAGATAACCTAGGGTGTGGGTGTTGGTGGACTCCAAGTCCATGGTGTTTCTTCCCCCACTTTAAACTTGTATTTGACTTTTCTTATTCTTATTTCTTGTACTTTTGTAATAGAGTGTTGTGAGATTTGAGTTAAATTCTTGCTTTGGAGAGTGTGACTGTATTTGGGGTCAAAATATTCTAAGCTGAATTTTGGTCGAGTACGACTTGATAAAATTTGGCCAAATTTGGGGAAAGGTCGACTTAGGCAAATTTAATCGAATTTTAGTTGGGGTAAACTCTGTCGAATAAGGCCAAATTTTGGTAAGGATTGACTTGTCCGAATTTTGGCAAGGACCAACCCAAGGAATTTGACCAGGTCGACTAGATCGAATTTCGGTAGGGTCGACTTGATCGAATTCGGCCAAGTTTTAGTTGAGTTTTGACCGTAGAAAACTAAGTTGAATTCGCCTGATTTCGGTCGGACCTAATCGGTCAAATTCTGCCATATTTCAACATGACCAACTTGGTCGAATTCGGCTGAATTTCGGTCGTAATCGATACCACCAAATTTCGATCGGGACCAACTTGGTTGACTTCAGCCGTATTTCGACCAAGGCCAACTCAGTCGAATTCAACCGTAATTCGGCCAAGGCCGACTCAGCTGAAGGGAGTTGTATTTCTGTCGGAGCAGACTCGACCAAATTCAACCAAATTTCAGTTAGGGCGACTCAACAAAATTCGACCAAATTTCGACAGGCTGAATTTTAGTCGGGCTGAATAGGCCGTATTTCAGATGGGGCCGAATTTTAGTTGACCTTCAGTAAGGACTGTCTCGTCCTTGAGCCAGACCGACTCGACTCGTCCTTAGTCTCTGACCAACCTAGTTTGACCTTGTATCCAGCTTACCCGTCTTGACCTTTGGTCTAGGACAATCCATCTCGACCTTTAGCCCAATCAAACTAAAAATTTAGATTAAAAAGTTGGATTGAATATTTTAAATTTTTCATATTTAAAAATCTAGATTTAAAAAATAAAATAAAAAAATTTATATAATGGAAATTAGATTGAAATCTAGATTTAATAAAATAGATTTTAGATAGATTCAACTTTTAATAAAATCCAATTTAAATAAATTGAAACGGAATAAAAGTGATCGAATAAAAAAATTGAATTTTTTACCCTACCTTAGTTTCTCATGAAATTATTCCATTTATGATAAAGTCAGATTCACTTGACAAGCATGCATGCATATTCGCTGAAAATTAAATCACACAAGCTAATTAAATTACTATATTATTTTATGTGTTAATTGTTTTTAATAATGTTTTTTAAAAGATAACCTGAATTGCCCCTTTTTTATAAATAATTGCATTAATATACGCACGTAATTGTCTTCTTCGACTTTTTCTAGAAGGCTATAACCGAATGTTGTGGTGCAAATATATAAATATTTCGTTTTAACTTTCTGAATTGTTATTTTTCTTGGAAACTGCATAGGCATCCATGAACTCAATAGTTTATTTCCAGCGTACCAGAAAGTGGCTATTTTGTAAAACAAATTAGGTAGTTAGAAACCAAGTTTCAATTTGCATAAACAAAGTTGGTTTAAAAAAAAAAATAGTATCATGTAATATTAAAATAAATTAAGTATGCATACATAGTAAATAATGCTCATTTTTTTCTAGAGAAAAATGATTAAATTATTCAATAGATCTGAAACTATTTCTTTAGTAAAATTAATTATTTTTTCAATTGAGTTTTTAAATTTGTTTATTTTACTGATTAATTTAGAAATTTGTTATCAATATCTATATATAAAGACATTTTCTTTTTTACTTTTTAATAGTAATCGTTAGATTGAATTTCTTTTAAAAAAACCGTCATAAGTTTCATTTTTATTTTCTTCGTCATATTTTAGTTTGTACGTTAATATATATGCATTTTTTATTATTGTTTTCAATCTTTTTTTTTTCTTAAAACCTAAAAAACACTTGTGTTTCTGCTAGTATTAATAAAATTAATTCAATAACTAGAATCTCATGACCATTATTCCATTAATTCCATATCTTTAATAGTTTAAGCTTCCTAGTTTTCTTGTTTTCTTCACATCCAATTACTATTTTATTCTTCTAAGTTTCATTGTTACTTGTGAATCAAACCATTGAAAAGTTCTTCACTTGACCTTCAAAAGTCAATGCCTGTATCTATGCATTTGCATTATATTATGTATAAGAAATCTCTCGGAAAATAACCTCAATCGGTGACAATCAATGGTTTAACTCCTTCAAATACCCTCAGAATCAAAAAAAATGTTGAACCATTTCACCAATCACCTTAGAAACCTTCTGACAAAGAAAATCAGACATCATGTGTTGCAGAAACCGTTGCATAAGTTGCATTTGCGGCACAATCATCACGCTCATATTCTTGTTCATAGTTTCCTTAATCATCTTCTGGATAATAATCTCTCCATCAAACGTGAAGTTTCATGTAACTGATGCCTCTCTCACACAATTCAACCTCACAAACAACAACACCTTGTACTACAACTTCAAGGTCAACGTCACAGTGAGAAACCCCAACAACAACATCGTAGTGTATTATAGGAGGATCAAAGCGATAGCTTGGTACAAAGACAACGATTTTGGTCGGGTAAACTTAACACCCTTTGACCAAGGCCACAAGAACACCACCGTCCTTCAAGTGTTGTTTGAAGGGCAAAGCGTGCTTAAGCTCAGATCTCAACAACTTGGTGAGTATAAAGAAGAGACAAGTGCCGAGGTTTACAATGACATGGCCGTGGATTTTGATCTCAGAATCAGAGCCAAGTTTGGAAAGTTCAAGAGTAGTCGTTTCGATCCTCCCATCGTTCAGTGTCGGCGTTTGAGTGTTCCTTTGATTTCAAAGGCTAAATCGTTACCTTCTTTTACTGTCAGCAACTGCAGAATTGGTCGTTCTTTCTTTGTTGATCGTGATGCTGAAGCTGCATGAAAATTATATATATATATATATATATATATATATATATATATATATATATATATATATATATATATATATATATATATATACATATATATATATAATTTTTTATTAATTTTTTTTTTTTTTTATATATTTTT
>Ga0214542_1009313_pt1 | contig 15382 bp, 15 predicted proteins | sample CNSS1metaG_FD_160096 | JGI IMG/M metagenome (GOLD analysis project Ga0214542, IMG submission 160096) | Root nodule microbial communities from cowpea collected in UCLA plant growth center, Los Angeles, California, USA - CNSS1 | ecosystem: Host-associated > Plants > Roots > Nodule | place: USA... | reverse complement strand
TCATCTCTGTTATGCAACGGTTTGAGGGTGATATCAAGTTTTCAATTATGTCCGCAATTTATTTTTCAGCTTAATTATGAAAATGATGTAAAAATATGACTTTTGAAATTATTTTTACAAAAATAATTAATAACGAAAGTTTGAAAATTATTCAAAAATAAGGTTTAAAAAGTAATTAATAATTATAGATTTTTTAATTACATTATTTTATAAATATTTTTTCATTAAAATAATTTATTTTCATTTTTACATAATAATATTTTTGCTACGACAAATCAAACTTATACAAATGATAATTTTTAACCATTTTTAAAATAAAGCGTAATTTGGTAATTTTGTTTTTCCTTGATTTAAATATAATTTTTAATCTATCACATCCATCAAATCACTCACAAACTTTAACAAACTCTACTCTAAAACTACCCTCTTTCAACTTGAATCTACTTATAGTGAACAACACAAACTTCACACTCTAATCCACTTGAATTGATCATCTCCCTCCCCTTCCAATTGATGGAGAGAGAGGGGAAGGAAGATATAAATTCCTCTATTTTTCAATCATCTTTGTTATGCATTGATTTGAGGGTGATGTAAAGATTACTATTATGTCCGCAATTTATTTTTCAGCTTAATTATGAAAATGATGTAAAAATATGCCTTTTGAAATTATTTCTACCAAAATAACTAATAACGAAAATTTTAAAATTGTAATAAAATAAGGTTTAAAAAGTAATTATTAATTATAAAATTTTTTATTACATTATATTATAAATATTATTTTAATGAAATATGTTATTTTCATTTACACATATTAATATTTTTTCTACAGCAAATGAAACGTATATAATGATAATTTTTAACCATATTTAAAATAAAGGACAATTTGATAATCTTGTTTTTCCTTGATTTAAATATAATTTTTAATATATCACATTCATCAAATCACTCACAAACTTCAACAAAATTTACTCTAAATCCTCTCACATTCACCTTTAATCCCCTTAAAGTAAAAAAGACAAGCTTCACACTCTAATCCACTTGAACTCATCATCTCTGTAACATTCTGGCAGGATATTGCGGATTTAAAATAAATAAAATAGATAAAACAATAATTAAATCGCATTTAATAATACCTCATTTCCCATAAAGCACGGGAAATTTAAAACTTTATTACTTCCAAATAAAATTCCAAAATCCATAGTTTATAAAACGGAAAATAATAAAAAAAACCTCTCATAAGAGTTTACAATTTATTTCCAAAACAAAAGATATATCTATAGCTCCCATGCTATCCCCGCAACATGGCTAAGTCTCACCAGAACCACCTGCATCAACATCATCTACGCACATGTACCGCGTACACGATCATTGCCAAACACAAGCAGATAGGGTGAGATTAACAGATAAAACATATACAAATATATATACACATATACCACATGTCAATATAAACTACACAAACATTCCAAAGGACATCCCTTCCTTTGATTCATACCACCTGGCCACAACCAGGTTATTCGTGTTCTACATCTTCTAGTGATTACTTCAAGATGACTTACTGCCAAACCTATCGACCACAACGAATATAGCACGTGTGGGAAACCATGTTACAGATCATACACCGTAACGCCATGTGGAGTTCCCAAATACGAACATAGTTCGTAACGCCAAGATTACCAAACTCGTTAGTCAACTACTAAGGAGGGCAATCTATCTGGACCCATCCGTACTGGCCACAACCAGCACACTCACACCGGCATCACTCGCCAACCCGAGCCACAACTCAAGAGTTCCTTGTGTTCATCCGCCATCCCGAGCCACAACTCAAGAGATGCTATTCTGAGTCACAACTCAAGGAATACCACATGCTTTAACCCCCATCCTGAGCCACAACTCAAGGGATACGTTTTGAGCCACAACTTAAGGAACACCAGCAACCCCACCTTTGGAGCATCACCAAAAGCCTTGTAGCTCACGCATACAGAATCAATCACCTGAAGATACAGTAGAAAAATCGTCTAGCAGGGGACACGTGCCGCTACGCGCAACTCACTTTTAGACCGCCTGGCGGTACGCGTCCCCCGCCAGGCGCCAAGTGCCTTAGAACCACTCAAAGCTACAAGTACCGCTTGGCGGAAAACCTCCACCGCCAGGCACACGCACTCCAATAGTCCTCTACTTCTAATGTTATGCCTGGCGGAACCTCCCTCTCCGCCAGGCGCCACACCAGTACCTCATGCAGTACATAATTTCAAGCACTCTGAACAGCTTACAGCCCAAACTTAGATTTATAATCTCCAACATATTCATCCTAAATTCAGTTGGTCCATGTAACGTCCTAGCTAGAAATTACTTATTAAAATAAACAAAAATAAATTTTAATAAAAACAACCTCATTTATTATTCAACAATTTCCCAAAACGCGAGAAATATTTAAATCCTTAAGTTTCAACGCGCCAAAACAGATAAAAAAATAATTCGCGGTAATATCGTATTACAAATATAATTGTCCATAAAAACTATTCTAATAGATCCATAGTCCAAAAAAATAAAATAGTGATAAATTCCCAAGAGATCCCTACTCCGTCTCTATGCGTCAAAGGGTGATATCAATATTACAACTATGTCCACAATTTATTTTTCAGCTTAATTATGAAAATGATGTAAAAATATGACTTTTAAAATTATTTTTACAAAAATAATTAATAACGAAAATTTGAAAATTTTTATAAAATAAGGTTTAGAAAGTAATTATTAATTATAAATATTTTTATTACATTATTTTATAAATATTTTTTTATTAAAATAGGTTACTTTCATTTATACATTTTAACATTTTTTCTACGACAAATCAAACTTTTAATTATAATTTTTAATCATTTTAAAATAAAGGACAATTTGGTATTTTTGTTTTCCTTGATTTAAATATAATTTTTAATCTATGACATATAACAAATCACTCATAAACTTTAACAAACTTTACTCTAAATTCACCCACTTTCACCTTTAATCCACTTAAAGTGAACAACACAACTTTACCATTGTACTCCACTTGATGTCATCCTCTCCCTCTCCCTCCAATCAACCTTGAGGGAGAAAAAAGGGAAGGAAGAGGGAAATTCTTCTATTTTTTAATCATCTCTGTTATGCATTGGTTTAAGGGTGATATCAAGATTACAATTATGTCCGTAATTTATTTTTCAGCTTAATTATGAAAATGATATAAAAATATGACTTTTCAAATTATTTTTACAAAAATAATTGATAACGAAAATTTGAAAATTGTTCTAAAATAAGGTTTATAAGTAATTACTAATTATTAAATTTTTTATTACATTATTTTATAAATATTTTTTTCATGAGATATTTTATTTTCATTTATACATATTAATACTTTTTCTACAAAAAATCAAACTTATATAATGATAATTTGTAATCATATTGAAAATAAAGGACAATTTGCTATCTTATTTTTTCTTGATTTAAATAAAATTTTTAATCTATCACATCGATCAAATCACTCACAAACTTCAACAAAATTTACTCTAAATCCACTCACTTTCACATTTAATCCCGTTAAAGTGAACAAAACAAGTTTCACACTCTAATCCACTTGAATTCATCCTCTCACTCTCCCTCCAATCAACGTTGAGTAAGAGAGGGGAAGGAAGAATGAAATTCCTCTATTTTTATATCATCTATGTTATGCAATTGTTTGAGGGTGATATCAAGATTACAATTATGTCCACAATTTATTTTTCAACTTAATTTTGAAAATGATGTAAAAATATGGCTTTTGAAATTATTTTTACAAAAATAATTAATAACGAAAATTTGAAAATCTTTATAAAATATGGCTTAAAAAGTAATTATTAATTATAATTTTTTTTATTACATTATTTTATAAATATTTTTTTATTAAAATATGTTACTCACAAGCTTTAACAAACATTACACTAAATCTAGAGATGTCAAAACAGGTAACCTGACCTGACCTGGCTCGACCCACCATGGGTTGATGATTTAGTGAGTCAACCCAACCCGGCTAACTTTTTAACGAGCCAAAAAAATTTGAACCCGACCTGGTCCACCACGGGTTGGCGGGTTAAACGGGTTGGCTCACGGGTTCACATAATTAAAAAAATATTTTCTTATTTTTTTCAGTCAAAACTAAATTGTAATTCTAATTAAAATTTAAATAAACTTTAATACAATCCAACTACAAACCAAAATAAAAAAAATACAAATTATTTATGTGTTGGATAAAAAAACAACCTAACATGACCCAAATGTAAAGCCCAACTTAATAAAAAAATAAAAAATACTTGGGTGACCCTTTTATGTAGGAGTTGGTGAGCCAACCCGGCTCACCACAAGTTCAACCCGGGTGAGCCGGGTCAAAAATCAACCCGTATTAAAATTTGTATAAAAATTTCAACCCAACCCGACCCAAACCCGTGGTGAACGGGGTTGGCTCGCGGGTTCCAACCCATTTTGACAGCTCTATCTAAATCCACCCTCTTTCACACTTAATCCCCTTAAGGTGAACAAGAAAAGGTTGACACTCTAATCCACTTGAATTCATCCTCTCCCTCTCCCTCCAATCAACGTTGAGGGAGAGAGAGGGAAAGGAAGAGGGAAATTCCTCTATTTTTCAATCATCTATGTTGTGCAATAGTTTGAGGGTGATATCAAGATTACAATTATGTCCGTAATTTATTTTTCAACTTAATCATGAAAATGATGTAAAAATATGGCTTTTGAAATTATTTTTACAAAAATAATTAATAACGAAAATTTGAAAATTGTTCTAAAAAAAAGTTTAAAAAGTAATTATTAATTATAAAATTTTTTATTACGTTATTTTATAAATATTTTTTTATTAAAATATGTTACTTTCATTTATACATTTTAATATTTTTTCTACAATAAAACAAACTTATATAATGATAATTTTTAAAATAAAGGACAATTTGGTAATCTTGTTTTTTCTTTGATTTAAATATAATTTTTAATCTATCACATCCAAAAAATCACTCATAAACTTTAACAAACTTTACTCTAAATCCACCCACTTTCACCTTTAATCCACTTAAAGTGAACAACACAAACTACACACTGTAATCCACTTGATGTCATCCTCTCCTTCTCCCTCCAATAAAACCTTGAGGGATAAAGAGAAGAACGAAGACGAAAATTCTTCTATTTTAAAATCATCTTTTTATGTCTTGGTTTGAGGGTGATATCAAGATTACAACTATGTCCGCAATTTATTTTTTAGCTTAATTATGAAAATGATGTAAAAATATGACTTTTAAAATTATTTTTACAAATATAATTAATAACGGAAAAATGAAAATTGTTCTAAAATAAGTTTTAAAAATTAATTATTAATTATAAATTTTTTTATTACATTATTTTATAAATATTTTTTTTTATTAAAATATGTTACTTTCATTTATACATTTTAACATTTTTTCTATGACAAATCAAACTTTTAATTATAATTTTTAATCATTTTAAAATAAAGGACAATTTGGTATTTTTGTTTTCCTTGATTTAAATATAATTTTTAATCTATGACATCTAACAAATCACTCATAAACTTTAACAAACTTTACTCTAAATCCACCCACTTTCACCTTTAATCCACTTAAAGTGAACAACACAAACTTACCACTGTACTCCACTTGATGTCATCCTCTCCCTCTCCCTCCAATCAACCTTGAGGGAGAAAAAAGGGAAGGAAGAGGGAAATTCTTCTATTTTTTAATCATCTCTGTTATGCATTGGTTTGAGGGTGATATCAAGATTACAATTATGTCCGTAATTTATTTTTCAGCTTAATTATGAAAATGATATAAAAATATGACTTTTCAAATTATTTTTACAAAAATAATTGATAATGAAAATTTGAAAATTGTTCTAAAATAAGTTTTAAAAAGTAATTACTAATTATAAATTTTTTTATTACATTATTTTATAATTATTTTTTTAATAAAATATGTTATTTTGATTTATACATTTTAATATTTTTTCTACAACAAATCAAACTTGTATCATAATAATTTTTAATTATTTTCAAAATAAAGGAAAATTTGGTAATCTTCTTTTTCCTGGATTTAAATATAATTTTTAATTTATCACATCTATCAAATCACTCACAAACTTTAACAAACTTTGCCGTAAATCCACCCTCTTTCACATTTAATCCACTTAAAGTGAACCACCCAAACTTCACACTCTAATCCACTTGAATTCATCATCTCCCTCCCTCCCCAATCAACCTTGACGGAGAGAGGGGAAGGAAGATGGAAATTTGTCTATTTTTCAATCATCTCTATTATGCAATGATTTGAGTGTGATATCAATATTACAATTATGTCTGCAATTTATTTTCAGCTTAATTATGAAAATGATGTAAAAATATATCTTTTGAAATTATTTTTACAAAAATAATTAATAACGAAAATTTTAAAATTGTTAGAAAATAATGTTTAAAAAGTAATTATTAATTACAAATTTTTTTATTACATTTTTTTTGTAAATATTTTTTTAATTAAATATTTTATTTTCATTCATACATATTAATATTTTTTTCTACAACAAATCAAACATTTATAATGATAATTTTAATCATATTTAAAATAAGGGAACATTTGGTAATTATGTTTTTTCTTGATTTAAATATAATTTTTAATCTATCACATCCATCGAATCACTCACAAACTTCAATAAAATTTACTCTAAATCCACTCACTTTCACCTTTAATCCCCTTACAGTGAACAAGACATGTTTCACACTCTAATCCACTTGAATTCATCCTCTCCCTCTCCCTTCAATCAACGTTGAGGGAGAAAGGGGAAGGAAGAGGGAAATTCCTCTATTTTTCAATCATCTATGTTATACAATGGTTTGAGGGTGATATCAAGATAACAATTATGTCTGCAATTTATTTTTCAACTTAGTTATGAAAATGATGTAAATATATGGCTTTTAAAATTATTTTTACAAAAATAATTAATAACGAAAATTTCAAAATTGTTCTAAAATAAGGTTTAAAAAGTATTTATTAATTATAAATTTTTTTATTACATTATTTTATAAATATTTTTTTATGAAAATATGTTACTTTCATTTTTACATTTTAATATTTTTTCTATGACAAATTGTAACGCCCTATTTAATTTAATAAACGAAATTAAAGGAAGCATCACATTAAATAATATTTTAGCGCAGTCTCGGAGTTTAAACACCATTCCTTACACCGAAGGCACACCACGATGCCCCAGAAGAAACAAGTTATAAAGTTTACTAGAATCATATAGAAATCTAAAAGATAGGCTAATACATGGGCCATGGCCCCAAAGAAAAGTCCAACAAGAACATGAAGTCCAACCCAAGTAGACTATGCAGCGGAATCGTCTCTCTCCTGTTGACCACGAGTACCTCTCGCATCTGCTCCCATCAATAAATTGATGATCTTCGCAAGAGTAGAAAAGCAACATACAGAGTAATCAAAAAAGCAAAGGGTAAGCTAGAGCCAAAAGATTTTATCATGTAATCAGATATACTTTCACAGTCCCATATACATACATCACCCAAGCATGTTATGACCTTCCAATCAATACACTAAGCCTCGACTCGACTCATCCGGATACATATAATCTGGTCGGATTCAGTGGATGTTTGCACTTGTGGTGGATACCTCTACTCACCCCCGAGCTATGTGTTACAAGTGTTACGATGAATCAATCCCCACACACAAGGTTAGCCCTTAATAAGTTTTAGGCCTCCTGCTACATCTCATTCACTTTAATACCATTTAATAGCACCCATCTCATTCACTTTACATACCAAGGTCACACCAACATATCAATTCAATTCATATCTATATTCCATGCCATTTCTCATACTTCATACTTAAAATATATCAATCAATCACCCAAACAATTTTATAGTACCCAAGCGAAGCAAACAGCAAGGCCTACAACGCATCTCGCTCAGGCGAGAGAGGTTCCCTCGTTTAAGCGATAGTCCCTCGCTTAAGTGAGATCGCGACAGAGGCCATGGGAGGTTTTTCACGCACTCGCTTAGATGAGCCCTCCCTCGCCTGAGCGAGCCCACTCCTCGCCCAAAGTTGAGGTCCCTCGCCTAGGCTGTAACTACCGCAACACACCTCGAGCTCCCACGCGTTCTCGCTTAGACGAGCATCTCTGGCCTGAGCGAGATAGTACCTCGCTCAAAACTAAGACCCTCCGCTTGAGCGAGAGCTCGAGCGCGAGCTGGGGTTTGTTCTCTACAAGTATCGCCTAGGTGAGACCGGGTCGCTTGGGCGAGAATAACAGGTCTCGCCCATGTTCATCCTGCAACAACTACACTTTTCCTACCCAAACAATATTATCAACTAGCACATGCATCCATAGTAGCATACAAGCTCAGAAATCATGAAACATAGGCAAAACAAGCATCGATCGCAACAAATAGAAATGTTTCTAGCTTCCCTTACTTAGAAAGGGTTAGCCAAACAACTCTGACACAGAAGCGAATGAGTACGACCACTCCCGAAGCAGATTTAAGATCTGAGGAACCCTAACATATATGAGGCACGAGATTAATTACATAGAGCCCTAACAGGAAACACGAAAAACTAAACCAGGGATGAAGGTTAAGGGTTCGTGAACAACTTACATGGTAAAACGAGGCCAAACCAACTCAGATCTGACTGAACTTCAGAACCCTAGCAGAGGATTTGCGGCTACTCTATGAAGGAATGAAGGAATTGTTTCTGCAAAGTGAAAGGGGATGGAGCATTAGGGCAAACTTAGGGATAGTTGCCCCTTTGGGCCAGCCCTTAGGCCCAATAGTTTGGGGCAACCTTTAAAAATAAAAGGGCAGAATAAAAGTTGGCTTTACATTCTCCTCAACAAGAAAATTTTTGACCTCGAAAATGAAAACTTACCAGGTAAAAAGATGTGGGTGTGATTTCCTCATATCCTCCTCCAACTCCCAAGTAGAGTCACCAGTCCTCCGATCCCAGATGACTTTGACAAGATTGACCAGTTTTCCTTTACGTTCCTCAACTCTACTCTCCTTCAAGGTAATGGGTGGCACTTCCACAGTAAGATCCTCTTTGATCTGTATGTCCTCAGCTTCCAACACATGAGCTGAATCAAACACATACTTTCTCAGCTGTGACACATGGAACAACGGATGAAGATTCGCCAACTAAGGAGGCAAAGCTATCTTGTAAGCTACTGGTCTAATCCTCCTCGAGATCTGATTAGGGCCAAGAAACATAGGTGAGAGCTTCCTTGAGCAGAGAGCCATTCCCACACTAGTGGTTCAGGTCACCCTCAAGAACAGATGATCTCCCGCCACGAACTCCAAGGGTCTCCTCCTACGGTCCGCATAGGCCTTCTGTCTACTCTAAGAAGCCTGCATCCTATCTCTCACCATTCTCACTTTCTCAGTAGTTTGTTCCAACAACTATGGCCCGACAATCACTGCCTCCCCATTCTGATACCAACATAGGGGAGTTCTACACTTCATTCCATATAAAGCCTCATACGGCGCCATGACAATGCTCGCGTGAAAGTTGTTGTTGTAGGTAAACTCGATCAACTTCTTTCAAGGGCTGTAAGATCCCACCGAGTCTCTGATGCTCCACCTTCGCCTTCTGACACGTCAAACAGGCGGATACAAACTGTGCCACGTCTTTCTTCATCCCCTGCCACCAGAAAGTCTCCTTGAGGTCCTGATACATCTTAGTCATGCCAAGATGCAAGCTAAGACGACTTTTGTGTCCTTCCTCGAGGATCAACTTCTTCACTTCGACATCGTCGGACACACACACTCTGTCCTGAAACTGTAGTATCCCATCCTCACCCACTGCAAAATCCTTTACTTCATCCGACCCAAGTTGTTCTCGTATCCGGTTCAAGCTGGCATCCAACAACTGCCTCTCTCTGATTGAGTCTAAGAAGTCAATAGATATAGTCAGGGTACTACATCTAATGAACTCAGATCCCAATTCCACCTGCAGCTTCATATCCTTGAACTGCTTTAGTAGCTCCACCTCCTTGATCATAAGGTGAGCAATATGTATAATCTTCCTACTCAGAGCATCTGCCACTACGTTTGCCTTCCCCGGATGATATAGCAGTTCAAAATCATAGTCTTTTAGGAACACCATCCACCTCCTCTGCCTCATGTTCAGCTCCTTCTGATCGAATAGGTACTTGAGACTTTTGTGGTCACTGAACACGCGATATTGAGCACCATAAAGATAGTGCCTCCAGATCTTCAAAGCGAACACTATGGCTGCAACCTCTAGGTCATGAGTGGGATAGTTACGCTCATGCACCTTAAGTTGTCTCGAAGCATACGCCACTGCCCTCTTTTCTTGCATCAACACATAACCCAGCCAAAGATGAGATGCGTCAAAGTAGACCTCAAATGGTTTCCCAACATCAGGGATCATTAGTATCGGGGCGCTAGTCAATCTCCGCTTCAGCTCTTGAAAGCTTTCCTCACACTTATCCGTCCAAATGAAAGGCTGGTCCTTCCGTGTGAGTTGTGTCAAAGGCGCCACTATCTTGAAGAATCCCTCTATGAACCTCCTATAGTAGTCCGCTAAACCCACAAAGTTCTTGATCTCCGTGGCTGACTTGGGACTCTCCCACTTTACCACCGCTTCGACCTTTGTCGGATCTACTGTAATCCCTTGAACGGATATCACATGTCCCAAAAACTGAACCTCATCCATCCAGAATTCAGACTTAGACAACTTAGCATACAACTGCCTCTCCCTCAGAACACCAAGCACCAACCTCAGGTGTTGATGAAATGCCTCTAACCAAGGGACCCACAACAAGAGCAATGGCTAGGAGGATAAAAGAGAAATGGGCCTCCAATGCACATACAAGGCCCAAGATGAACTTTACATGGGCCAAGGAAGATGTGAAGACCTAGCCTAAGACTCTTTGTTTGGAAATATTAGAATAGGGTTTATTTTTGGGCCTTGTATTTTGGGCTTTGTAGAATAGGGTTTTTGTTTGGGCCACATATTGGGCCTTGGAGGGTTTTTGGGCTTTGAAGAGAATTGGACCAAAGAAGAGTTGGGCTTGAAATTAGCCCAACAACAAGAGAGAGAGAGAGAGCGCATTTGTGAGAGGATCTAGATCCTTCTTGCTCCAAGCTTGGTCACCAAGCTTCTCTTATGCGCCTAGAAGCAAGTCCCTTGTGACTTGCTTAGGTGGCAAGTCACACTTGCGTTATGCTCTCTTTTTGGCTCCAAATACAACATTCTAGATCCTTTTTCCCTCCATTTTTCTAGACCACTTGGCTTTCCTTTTCTACTATAAATAGAGAGCTTAGGACCCTTGTTTTTTCATTCATGAATATAGTAGAGAAACTCTGTTGAGATGACTCCAGACTCCTCTCTCTTTGTGAATCAACTTAGGCTAGAGTTCTCCTTCTTGGTTTCCTCTAGCCCCCTTCCTTGAGTGTTGGCCTAACCTCACTTGAGAGCTTCTCCAAACACCATTGCCGCACCACTTCTTCTCTCAACTTCTAACTTTCGCACCTTCATCCTTCTCCATGGAAGCTTCATCAATTTCGTATTGCTTCTCCTGGGCTTCCTTACTCTTGAAGATGGACTCATCAGGTGTTCTGCATGCTCCTTTTGAGTCTTGTAATAGATAAGTATATTGTCTATAAAGACCACGACGAATTTATCTAAGAATTGACGGAAAATTCTGTTCATGTAGTCCATAAACACTGTTGGAGCATTAGTCACACCGAAAGGCGTAACCACATACTCATAGTGTCCATATCGGGACCTGAAGGCTGTCTTCTGCACATCATCAGCCTTCACCAAGATCTGATGGTATCCTGACCACAAATCAATCTTTGAGAACACGGATGACCCATGCAACTGATCCATCAAGTCATCAATTTTCGGAAGCGGGTATTTGTTCTTGATGGTTATCTTGTTTAACTATCTGTAGTCCACACACAGACGTGAACTCCCATCCTTCTTCTTCACTAGCAACACTGATGAAGGCGTGACCACCTCCTTAGAAGATCCCCCAAGAAGGATCACTAGAAGCATGTCTAGAGGGGAGTCTTCTATTCCATCACCTTTATCTTTGTTTTGCATTACTTTAGTTTGAATTCCCTAATTTGGTTTCTAGTTGACTTATTTTGGTTGACTTGTTGACTTTGATCCAAAGTTGACCTTTCACCAAGATTAGATTAACTTAAACCAACATACTAATCCTTGTTTGTCTTGTTTTGTAGGTAATTAAGAGAAAGTGGAGTGTAAGATCCACAGAATTTAATTAATTAAATAAATAATTAATTAATAAATGCGGGTAGGTAGTGCATTTATGACACTAAATTCTGTTTTGTATGACGTGGAAAAGTACTAGCTCAAGTGGTTGAGAGTACTTTGTTTGTGTGAGAGGACTTGGGTTCGAGTCTTATGTATGTCAATTGTGTGTTGTTTTAGTTAGGATTGTTTTCATAAAATGTTGGGTCATACTCCGTATAATATAATGCTTGAATTGTATGTGTTAGAAAGAAACATGAGTTGGCCTGATGGTTTAGAATTGATTTGGCTTTGGCATGGTGTGGGTTCGAACCTGTGTGGACTCAAATTTAACTTCTTTTTGCTAAAAAGTTGTGTGGCTGAATATGAATAGGTGAGGAAGATCTTAGGGGGTAGCCAAGAGGGGCTGAAAAAGAAAACAACTAATAATGGGCTTGAATATCAATTAACCCCATCATAAAACCCAATTTCGCTTTTTTGCATTGACCTAGCATTAGGGCCTTTAAAAGGCAAAATTTGAGAGTGGAAAAGGGTTTTGAGAGGCTGTTTTCAGAGAGATCTGTGAGGTGCACGAATTCAAGGTAAAATAGAAAGTTTTGAGAGAATTAGATAGGGGTAAATGAAGTGGTGATAAGGCAAGCCTTGGTGATCATAGGAGTTTCCCCAATTTCAAAAGTTAAGTAAGGAATTTTTCAGGTTAGGGGAGCTGAACCTGTAATATTGTAATTTGTTCTGATTGTATGAGTTTGATGATTTTATGCCTTGGATTTTCAGGTTAATCATGTGAGGAATTGGGGGTTTGGGTGAATTGGCACTATTTGATTGGGATTTCTACCAAATTACATGAACATGATGGGTATTTTGTATGTGAGGGTGCTGCTTTTGTGCAATTTCGGGGTTATGGGTCCCTAATGTGTCTAAAGTATGTTGTTCTGATGTCGCAATGTGATCAAATTGGATTGGTATATTTTGGGAATGTGTTGGATTTCTCGTGCAGAATGTGTGTGTGTGAATCAGTGCCAGAACCTACAATTCTCGCTCAAGCGAGCTAGGCTTGCCTAGGCGAGACATTCAGGGACTCACAAACCTCCCTCTACTCGAGCAGCTCGCTCAGGCGAGAGGATTTGCTTTTGAGCGACAGATCAACTCGCCTAGGCGAGTATGACTCGCCCAAGCGAGAATCCGTGGGTGTCTCGAGTGTGTTGGTTGCGCAACTCGCGTAGGCGAGGTTTGTTTCTTAGGCAAAACCACATCTCGCTCAAGCGAAAGTATCTCGCCTGAGTGAGAGTTCGAAGAGCATTCTGATGGGAGTTTAATTCGCAGCCCAAGCGAGAGAGGAGAGTCTTGGGCGAAACGTGATTTCGCCCAGGCGAGTGGGACTCGCCTAAGCGAGAGTTCGTGGTTGGTTTTATGAATGGTGCTCAGTCAGGCGAGGTAATCTAGCCTAAGCAAGGTGACTGGTATACTTAGGCGAGAGATGAAATGTTAAGACCAGGGAGGGTTGGATGATAGGTTTAGGAGCAAAATATTTGCAGTATTGGATTGATTGGTGTTTGAATGATGATATGGGATCTACAAGGCTCCTAAGATATCTTGATGGTGAGCTTGTTGGTGTTCCATGGGTTGTGGCCCGGAACATATCCTTGAGTTGTGGCTCAGGATAGGGGTTAAGCACGTGGCATTCTATGGGTTGTGGCCCGGAATGACTTCCCTTAAGTTGTGGCTTGGGATAGCGGATGAACACGAGGAACCTTGAGTTATGGCTCGGGTTGGCGAGTGTGTCGGTGTGAGTGTGCTGGTTGTGGCCAGTACGGATGGGTCCCGACGGATTACCCTCCTCAGTGAGTCACTGACGAGTTTAGTAGTTCTGGGACGTTGCGGACTATGTTCGTATTTGGGAACTCCACCTGGCGTTACGGTGTGTGATCCGTAGGTGTGGCAGCAAGGCGCTTTGAGATACTTAATAGGAGATGTAGAAGACTTCTAACATGGTTGTTGCCATGTGAAAGGACTGGAACGAGGTTCCCTGATATACTTTACTATACATGGTGGTGGCCATGTGGTGGGAAGGTAACGACTCTTCCACGAGGTGTATCAATGTACATGGTAGTGGCCATGTATTGGGAATGGGGCAAGCGTTGTGGGAAATGAAAGGATATTATATATGGTTGTGGCCATATGGTATAAAGGAAGCGTTGTGTTCTTGATATAATGTTTATCTATTATACATGTATATGTGTGTTTGGTACATTTTTATGTGTTTCTTCTGTTAGCTCACCCTATCTGCTTGTGTTTGGTGATGATCGTGTATGCGGTACACGTGAGCAGGTGATAATGCAGGTGGAGCTGGTGAGGCTTAGTTGCGGAGAGGGGATGATCATGGGATTTTATTATTATGTTTTTCTTGGTTTTGTATTTTTAAATGATATGTAAACTTTTGAGAGATTGTGGAACATTATTTCACGTTATAAGCTATGAGACAATGTTTATTATACGATGTTAAAAGTTTTAAATTTCCGTGTTTTGGGAAATGAGGTATTATTAATTATTGTGTAATTAATTCTTTATTTTATATTATTAAATTCATAATATCCTGACGGGATGTTACACAGAGCATGGCTAGGTGGCACTTGGTGATTGGAGTACTTGGATGAAGTGGAAGAGAGAGGAAACCAAAAAGTATAAAGCAAAAGCAAAAGTAGACATGTACCTTGTCTCCTTTTGCCTTTGTGGTTTAACTTTTGCCTTTGTGGTTTATACCTTAGAAGGTCACTTGGTCTCCTTCCTCTTTTGGCCTAGAATCCTCATGGGAATGCTTCCATCAATCATCTCCCTTCACTTGGCCAAGACTCACTCTCACATTAGGTTTAGGGTTTGCTAGTTAATCCTTTTTCATGTTTTTGTATTTGCTAAAGGACCTCTATGAACTCCTATTTAAAGGGTGCTCCTTGTCTTGTAAAAGGGTTGAACATTTTGAAGTAAAAACACTCTTGTGTCTCAACCATTTGTGAGAGTTTCCTCCCTAGGGAGTGAATACTTTTAAGCCT
>Ga0214542_1009307_pt1 | contig 15392 bp, 23 predicted proteins | sample CNSS1metaG_FD_160096 | JGI IMG/M metagenome (GOLD analysis project Ga0214542, IMG submission 160096) | Root nodule microbial communities from cowpea collected in UCLA plant growth center, Los Angeles, California, USA - CNSS1 | ecosystem: Host-associated > Plants > Roots > Nodule | place: USA... | reverse complement strand
TTTTATTTTTTTTTTTTTTTTTTTTTTTTTTTTTTTATATATATATATATATATATATATATATATATATATATATATTTAAAAAACAATGTTATTCGTCCGGACGAAATTGGGTGTTGACAATTGTCCCTCTTTTCTTAGATCTTACTAGATGATACGAAAAATTAGTCATTTTCATTTCATCAAAGTAAAATATAAGAAAAGATAGAAACACTAATTTCATCCAGGCTCTAAAAAGAAACCACATCAATGCAAACATTAAGAAAATTAATGACCATTCCATCGAAGAGGGCCCTTATATAAACATACAAAATCAATGACCATTCCATCGGAGAGAGCCTTAATATGAAAGATCAATGACCATTACTTTGCAGAGGGCCTCGATATGAAAGCACATGAGAATCAATGACCATTCCATCGAAGAGGGTCTTAATATAAAAATATGAAATCAATGACCATTCCATCGGAGAGGGCCTTGATATGAAAGATCGATGACCATTGCTTTGCAAAGGGCCTGGATATGATAACACATGAAAATCAATGACCATTCCATCGGAGAGGGCCTTGATATGAAAGATCAATGACCATTGTTTTACAAAGGGCCTCGATATGACAGCACATGAAAGTCAATGACCATTCCATCGAAGAGGGTCTTGATATAAAAAAGTAGTTTAATATCCTAGTTTAGACAATATGAATACATGTTATGCATGGATCACCTAGAACCTTTGTCTTTTCATTCTTCTTTTCCCTTTCATCCTCAATCATTCCTTCTTCATCATCATTTTTCATCTCATTTTTCATTTCATTTTTCATTTTTCCATTCATTCATCATTATCTCTCTTTTTCTTAAGAAGACACATGTCTCTATAATCATTTGCTTTTGCAATCATCAAATTCAATGCATGCTCATAATTTATTTTTCTCATTATCACCTCACACTCTATATCAGAACCACAAGGAATTAGGCAAATCTTTACGTGGAATGAGAGCACTGTATGCCTTACATTCTCTTTTTTGATGCACAACACATCTCAAGTATGTTTGATACTATGGATAGATGTTACACAACTGACTCAATTTTGTGACAACAGCGTGTTTCAATAAAAAAACTTGTATCGAAAAGGATTGCCTTACTTTAAAACTTTTGACTAAATTTAACGACTGACTGAGTTTTTGCTTTTTCTCTCTTTTCTCTTTTTTCTTTTCAATGATGTGTCATAAACCAAATTCTTTTTTGTTTCTAAGATATTCCCATGAACAAAATCTGACAGACATTTTTCAATCAGTGTGGACTTTTATTAGCTTGTAACGTGGCCCAAGCTTAAGGATTTTGAAAGAAATAGATATTAGAGGCCCAAATAAATTATCAACGGCTTTTACATTTTGTAACAAAGATCATTTGCAAGGTTATCACCTTGGCTATCATCCACGGTCTAGAACTTTTAAAGTTCTCTTCATTCTCAACTTTTCCTTCTCAAGTTCTTTTTTCAGCCATTCAGATTTATTACTTTATGACTTTCTTTGTATTTCTAACTTTTGGCTTTTTTCTATTGAAACGTTTTTTCACTTAATTGAGTCCCTGTAATAGCTTTGCAATTCTTGACATGTTGATGATCCTTATTCAAGGGTATTTTGGAAACAAATTATTATTTTTAGCTCAAAGAGGGTACAATGGAAATATATTTTTCATCATTTTTTGGATGAGGAAAATATGGCCACATATCATTTTAAAACTTGACTGCCCCATTCTCTTTAGAGAGCTAACTCAGTAAAAAAAAACAAATGACATTAGACACATGTCATTATTTATTTTTATTTGTGTCTATAACTCTCTTTTTCTTCTCATTCTCTCCTTTTTTATAACTTTACTCAAAACAACCATTTTAGTCAAATAGGGCTATCAAAATGTGCCCCAGCGTACTATTTATGTTCTCTTTTCTTTGGAAAATCCTTTATCTTAGGGAAATCTTAATGAATTGGAGGATTCAAACAACATGAGTGCAAAATGCTTCAAAATAGGAAGTATTTGATCCGCTATCCTCAATGCCACAAAACTTAGACGAACCATATCTCCTCACTCTGATTAATTCTTTTCATTTTCTTTCGCCTCTTTCTAGTGATGCATTGTATCTGTAATTGCATAGTCAAACAATTTTGACTTGTGATCTTCTTTGTTTATTTTGCTTACTTCCGTGACACCCTTCAAGAACCACTTTGGGCTATACTAAATGACTTGTATTTCATGATTTAAACCCATGGCATTTTATTTCGAAAAGCTTACTGTGATGCCAAAAGACATTTACAGAAGAACATAAAACAAAATTACAAAGAAATAACAATCCAGACTTGACTACAACAAAGCATAATACAATGAACCATAAAAAACAATGTCAATGTTTCCCAATTATTATCAGATCATTACGCATGGAACTTCTTTACTACATCTGAGTTGACAGGTAGAGGTAACTCTTCCCCATCCATTTTTGTGAGAACTAGCGCGCCACTTGAAAATGTTTTCTTCACTACATATGGGCCTTCATAATTTGGAGTCCATTTCCCTCTGTGATCTTTTTGTATAGGCGAAATCATTTTCAAGAACAGATCACCTTCATGAAACTCTCTTGGACGAACCTTTTTATCAAATGTCATTTTCATCCTTCTCTGATACAATTATCCATGACAAGCTGATGTTAACCTTTTTTCTTCAATTAAATTAAGTTGGTCAAATTTGGCCTGAACCCATTCTGCTTCTTCTAACTGAGTTTCCATTAGCACCCTCAGAGATGGGATTTCTACCTCAAAAGGAAGGACTACTTCCATCCCATATACCAAAGAGAAAGGCATTGCACCAGTTGAGGTCCATACCGATGTACGATATCCGTGTAAGGCAAAGGGAAGCATTTCATGCCAATCTTTATATGTAATCACCATTTTCTGCATAATCTTCTTTATATTCTTATTAGTAGCTTCAACAGCCCCATTCATTTTTGGGCGATAAGGAGACGAATTGTGAAGTTGAATTTTGAATTCTTCATATAACTCTTTCATCATTTGATTATTCAGATTAGTTGCATTATAAACTTTACTATCACTTTTCTGGTCACATTGGCGTAAGAAGCTGCTTCCACCCATTTGGTGAAATAGTCAATTGCAACCAGAATGAAATGATGTCCATTTGACGCCTTCGGTTTTATGGCTCCAATAACATCTATTCCCCACATCGCAAATGGCCATGGTGCAGATAGAACATGTAAGGTTGTATGAGCTATATTAATGTTATCTGCATAGGTCTGACATTTTTCACATTTTTTCACATGCATGTAACAGTCATTCTCCATAGTCAACAAAAAATAACCAGCTCTCAAAATCATTTTAGCCATAGAGTGCCCATTCATATTTGTACCAAAAGCCCTTTCATGAATTTCTTTCAATATCAACCCTGCTTCTCTTGCATCGACACATCTGAGGAGTACCATGTCATGATTTCTTTTATACAAGAAATCCCCATTTAGAATAAAACTTGAAGCTAACCTTCTCATGGTTATTTTATCATTCTTAGAAGTTGTTTTAGGATATTCTCGGGTCTTAAGATAGAGCTTTATATCAAAATACCAAGGCTTACCATCTGATTCTTCTTCAACAAAATAACAATACATTGGGGTTTCAAAACTCCTCATTTTGATCATCAGCATTTCCTTATCTTGACTAATTTTAAACATTGACGACAAGGTGGCCAAAGCATAAGCTAATTGGTTATCCTCTCGTGGAATGTGATGGAACTCAATGGAATCGAAAGCTCCATCAATCCTTTAATGTATGTTTGATAAGGGATTAACTTTTGGTCTCTAGTCTCCCATTCTCCTTTTAACTAATGAACCCCTAATGTCGAATCACCATACACTTCCAGCACCTTCACCTTCGACTCGATAGCTGCCAAAATACCCATGGCGCATGCTTCATAGTCTGCAACATTGTTGGTACAACTAAAGCACAACCTTACTGTTATCAGAATGTAATGATTCTCTGGCGAGATGAGCACTGCCCCTATTCCATGTCCAAGTGCATTGGATGCTCCATCAAACAATAATATCCAAGCCTTTTCATGATGGCCACCCTCTTTTTCACCAAACAGGGTAAGAATGTCCTCATCTGGAAATTCAGGTTGCATAGGTTGATAATCTTCAATGGGCTGTTAAGACAGATATTCTGCTAAAGCACTTCCTTTTACAACTTTTTAAGTCACATAGAATATATCATATTCTGAGAGCAACATTTGCCACCGAGCCAATCTGCCAGTGAGAGCAGGCTTTTCGAAAATATACTTAATTGGGTTCATCTTGGATATCAGCCAAGTAGTGTGACTCAAAATATACTGACGTAAACGATGTGTTGCCCATGTTAATGCACAACAAGTTCGTTCCAACATAGAATATCTTTGTTCACAACCTGTAAACCTTGTACTCAAATAATAAATGGCATGCTTTTTCTTCCCTGTCTCATCATACTGCCCTAAAACACAACCCATCACAGTTAAATATAAAATGAGGGGCCTCCTCGATAGCGGTGGACGTAGTACGGAAGGATCCTGCAAATATTGTTTGATTCTATCGAAGGCTGCTTGGCAATCTTCATTCCATTCCACAACTTGATTTTTACGCAAAAATCTAAATATTGGCTCACAGGTGGAGGTTAATTTGGAGATGAATCTAGCAATGTAGTTCAATTTGCTTAAAAACCCTCGCACCTCTTTTTCAGTCTTAGGAGCTGACATTTCCATTATTGCTCACACCTTATCTGGGTCAACCTCAATACCTTTCTCACTGACAATAAAACCCAACAACTTTCCTAATTTTACACCAAAGGTACATTTAGTTGGATTCAATCTGAGTTTAAACTTCCTTAACCTCTCAAATATTTTTCTTAAATTCATGATGTGATCATCTTCCGATTCAGATTTAGCAATCATATCATCAGCATAAACCTTGATTTCTCTATGCATCATATCATGAAAAAGAGTCAACATCGCTCTTTGATAAGTTGCCCCAGCGTTTTTAAGTCCAAATGACATTACTTTATAACAAAATGTTCCCCAAAGCGTAATAAATGTGGTTTTCTCCATATCTTCCGGTGCCATCTTAATATGATTATAACTCGAGAATCCATCCATGAAAGAGAACAATGAAAATCTAGTAGTGTTATCCACCAAGATGTCAATATGTGGCAACAGGAAATTATCCTTAGGGCTAGCTCAATTTAAATCCCTATAATTAACACACATTCGAACTTTACCATCCTTTTTTGGCACAAGGACAATGTTGGCACCCATTGAGGATATTTTGCTACCACCAAAAACCCTGCATCAAATTGTTTCTTCACTTCTTCTTTAATCTTTAGTGACATTTCAGGTTTCATTCGTCTTAATTTTTGTTTAATCGGGGGACATTCTTCTTTAAGTGGAAGTTTATGTTGCCCTATATCAGTATCCAACCTAGGCATATCTTGGTATAACCAAGCAAACACATCTCTGAACTCTTTCAACAAATCATATAATTTTCCTTGTACCTCCTTACTTATGTTGTTACCAATTTTAACCTCCTTTTTCTCATCTTCATCCCCTAGATTAAGTATTTCAATGATTTCTTGATAGGGTTTTATTTCTCAGTCTTCTTGTTTCACTAACCTTTACAACTCAGAACAAGGTTCCCAACCGTCTTCATGATCATCATCCATATTATCGATAAGGTGCTCAAAATTAGGAATATTGACATCATTATTTTCAAAACATTCATTGTCATATCTGCATTATTTGGATTTATAAAAGAAAATAAATAGACAAACAAAGTATGTAGTGAAAGCAAACATAATTGAACATCACATTGAACTAAAAACGAAATATAGAACCAGTCCATAAAGACATCCTAAAATGTTTTGGAGAAAAACAAAAAAGAACAACTAGACAAAAGGAAAAACAAGCATTACATTTGATTGAACTTAAACACCCAGGTAAATTCACAGTTTTCCAATTATCGATCTACATGTTTGGAGGACAGGGTTGTACAAAACTGGAACTCCCTTCCCTAGATTCATCTTCAACGGCTGCCACTTGACTAGTATTGATCCATCAAGCACTACAAAAGCACTTCTTTAAGTCACAGATAGAGATCTTTCCTACCCTCGGCTCCCGACCCTACAAGCGAGCTAAGCTTCGTTCTTTCTTTTCCTCCATTAGTCTTCTTTTATTCTCCTTAGTAGGCTTGTACCCCAGGTCGAACCTATTCTTGTTCTCAACAATTTTCAGTGGAAATATTGGTCCCTGTCTGACTTTGCCTAGGCCTTTTCCATATTCATAACCTTCTCTCAACATAACCCTTGCCGTCATCAGAGAGGCACATAATAAAGATGGATTTATTTGAAATGGTTCAACATATGTATTCCCCACAATTTCCAGAGTTTGAAAAGCCATCTCAAGAGCTTCCTCTGTTGTTTCAATATATCGAGCAGATGAAGAACCACTCACCAAAAAATCTTCCACTTCTGAAATTGTTACCATCTTATCCCTCATTACATACTTCAACTTTTGATGCAAATTGGAAGGCACCACCCTTGCAGAATGAATCCAAGGTCTACCGAGTAAACAATTGTACACTGGCAGGATGTCCATTACTTGAAAAGTGATTTGAAATACACACGGACCAACTTAAACTAGCAGTTCTATTCCTCCCATCACTTCTCTTTTGCTACTATCAAAAGCTCTCACAATCATAATACTTGACTTCACAGGGAATTTATCATGTGATAACTTCTCCAGCGTCACCTTAGGCATCACATTTAAGGAATAACCATTATCAATCAACACAAGAGCTATAACATGGTTGAGACATTTGACAGATACATGAAGAGCCTTATTGTGTCCCCTTCCTTCAATAGGTATCTCATCATCCGAAAAAGTAAGGAAATCATTAATGGTAATATTGTTAACAATCCCTTCGAATTTATCCAGCAAAATATTTTGCTGAACATGAGCCTCACTCAATATTTTCATTAGCAATTTTCGGTAAGCTGTCGAATGCATGAGCAATTCCAGAAGCGAGATTCGAGCCGGTATACGATTCAACTGCTCCACCACCTTGTATTCACTTTGTTGGATGAATTCAAAAATTCATAGGCCTCTTCATTTGATATTTCTTTTCGTTTATCCTTTTTGTAGTCTTTCTGAACTTGTATCATCTTTCCTCTTAATATCTCTTTTGCTTTTTCCATTCCATCATTTACTTTACTTCTCTGGCATCCTTCCTTCCTTAGTTCTGGTGGTGTAAAGAAATGACCACTCCATGTTATCCCACCAAGACCTGATATATTTTCAACAATTGGACCTTCATGAACAGAAGTGTTTTCAACTTGTTGTCCCTCACCAAGTTCATATACTCCATACTTCTATGGAACAACTCTATCACTTTCATAAGGAAAAGATGAGGGTGTTTTTATTACCATGGGTTGCCTTCCTTGTTCCACAAGAAAAGGTGCATGTCTAGTGAAATGAATCACTAAATGTTCTAGCGAGGTTAAATTGGATTGTTCATCAGTTTGTGCCAATACCTCCTCATCCTTCTTTCCATGAAAAACTTGCAAGAAATGTTTATCAACTAGATTTTGCTGCTCTAGCTTGAACTCCACACAATCATTAATAGAATGTTTAGCACCCGGATGGAATGCACAAGCATTGCTTGGATCATATTCACCTTTTACTAGCCCCTTCTCCAATAGTGCTTCCAGGATGAATTTCATAGAGCTCCGAATTTCACTTACTTTTCTTACCAACCTCTGCTCCCTTTCCTCAATAGCATTTGTTGAAGTCTTCTCATGCCCCGACAAAGGGTTATCTTCAATACTAGGTTTATCTTCTTTGAATGTCAACCACCCTGAATCAATTAAAGACTGTACCTTGTATTTGAGAGGAAAACACATTTCTGTTGAATGCCCCTTTGCTCCCCCATGGTAGTCACATGTAGCATTTGGATCATAATTCTTGGAAAAAGGAGGTTGTTGTGGCTTCATTGGGCAAATTGCAACAAAAGATTTACGAAGAAACATCAGTAACAACTCTGTGTATGTCATAGGAATGAGAGTAAAATGAAGAAACTTCCTTTCCCTTCTTGTATTGGTACTTTGATTAGGGTTCTGACTACCACTAGCAGTCGCTTTTTGAGGTTGCAACTGATTGTTTGAAACAAGCTATATTTGGTAATTAACAGGTGTGCGGTTATCCCAAGCGGATGCGACATGACCTTCAACTTCTTTTTTCTTACTTTGATTGAAACTTGATTTTTTGGTATTTGCAGCCGTGGACGGGCCATATGCAATTTTACCATTTTTTACCTCGGTCTTAATCCTTTCACCAATAATAATGATGTCTGCAAAATTAGAAGATATATTCCAATTCCCAATCATATGCTCATAAAACAAAGGTTGTAGCGTATTCACAAACATTGTAACCATCTCTTTATCATATAGTGGTGGCTTAACCTGGGCAGCTATCTCTCTCCAACGCTGGGCATACTCTTTGAAAGTTTCATTTTTATTCATTGTCATATTTTGCAATTGTATTATGTCTGGTGTTGTATCCATATTAAATTTATATTGCTTTATGAAAGCATCAACTAGATCCACTCAAGAATGAATATGATTCGGCTCAAGATGCATGCACCAATTTAGCGCTGCCCCAACTAGGCTATCTTGGAAAAAGTGGATAAACAATTTCTCATCATGAGTATGGCCAGTCATCTTTCGATAGTACATTGTTATATGGCTCTTTGGACACGTAGTCCCTCTATATTTCTCAAAGTCAGGCACTTTGAACTTATGGGGTATCACCACGTCAGGAACCAAAGATAAGCCTACAACATCACCAAAACCATAACTTTTATTCCCTTCAATAGCCCGTAGTCTCTCCTCCAATATCTCTAACTTTCCCTTGTTATTCTCAATTGATGAAATCACCTGAGCTAGTGTCTTTTCTTGTAAACCCACACCTACAGTCGAAACATGTGGTGGAATCAATACATTAGGATCTGTATAGGTTGTGATTCCAACCACATTTTCTCCTCAACGTACCTGGCCTCTAAAAAATCAACAATCTTAGTTAACACTTGGAACTACTCATTAGTTAATGAAAGAGGTATGCTTGTATTACCACCAGAAAACGGATTTTTAACTTGCTCTACATACTCTGCCATTGGAGGTGTGTAACCTGGGGGTAAGCCATAAGGTGGAAAAGCTTGAGATGATGTCCCTTGACTCACTTGATGATGTGGTAGGTAAATCGTAGGTACACTTGATACATGAGGATGAAAGCCTGGAGGGTAGGAAGTACCACCGTCAACTGCTGAACATTCTCCCGAACTCTTCATAGCCCTCAATGCCTCCAAGATCTAACCCATTTGATCCTTCATTTGGCTAATTTCACCCTTCACTTGGCTAATTTCTTCTTTCTCTTCCTCGTGCGCATTTTCCAATCCTCCATTGTTTTGGACTTTGATCGAGTTCTATAAGGGTGTCTCATAAATTTTGCCGTATTCACTTATTGTCACTCTTCTGTTTAATTCAAATGAAATGAGAAGTGCAGAAAAGGAAAAGAAAAGACAAATGCAAATGCAAACATTCTAGATAGAAACTATAAAGCTGTGCAAATAACGTTGCGAGAAATAATGGAAATTAACATGAAATGAAGTAGTCGATTCATCAGAAAATCCACAATGTTCAGAAGTTCATAACAACAAGAAATATAAAGAAAGCATAAACATCAATTTCTAGCTCTAGCCACTATGCTCTTCATTTCCCCTACTAGCTTCTTGTAGTAACTGAGGAAATCTTCGATCGCTTTTGGTGGATTGAATATAGGCATTGCAATCTCAGCATCAGTTAATGGGTACATCTTCAATTGCTCCATTAGCTATAGCTGCTAACTTTGAAAAACATCCTCTTCAATACTCTACAGCTTCCTTTAACTCAGCACATTCAGTTATCAATCTATGATTTTCCTCCTCCGACTCTGTGGGTACCAACTCTCTTAAGCCACTTTTGCTTCATAGGTTGACATTGTATCCTTCATCTGTCTCTCAAACTCTCTGTTCTTGTACTGTATGTCATTTTCTAACTCTGCTCTATACCAACACTCTTCTTCTAGCTTTGTCTCATAAGTTGCTGTCATTTTTTCTTTTTGTTGCTTCATCTCCTTAATCCTAACTTGTACATTACACAGCTTGTTTAATGCCTCCCTTTTGTCTCTTGCCAATTCTTCACATAATGCAATTTTCTCACGTTTAGACAATGTCACCGCTTTCTTCTCTTTACCTCTCAAAGCTAGCTCTTTATTAGCTGCCTCGAGATCCTGTTGTACTCTGAAGTGATGGTTTCTTTCCTCTCTTTACTTCTTTATTAATACATCACAAGTTCTGATCCTGGCTTCATTGTCATGTTTGAGATCTATATATTCATGATGAGCTTTTTGAAGATCATTAACAAGCTTAACATTTTTCTGCTTCACCTTTTCTATTTCTTCCTTAAGGGTTTTTAGTTCCTCACTCTCCATATTTTGTTGCTTTGGCATGAAGGCAACTGGTCTGAATGGTAGCTTCACCACTTTAACCCTATCCATTACCCATTGTTGATAAGACGTCTTCTCATTTACTACCCACGACCGTAAGTCTTTTTTTGCATGCACCACATTGCCCCAAGCACTTCTAATCTGTCGGAGTAAATCATTAGATGTCCATTCTTTATAGCAATTCCACATTGTAACTAAAGATTCTGGATTTGGTGCACCTCGTACAGGATACCCAAATTGTCATTGTGCTAAAATTGATTATAGTTAACACAATATTTAGTTCCTATAAGAGGTACATTTGGGTATTCCCCACGGTGTATGATATGTGATCTCTGCTGCCAGGACACCTCTTGTTTGATCATTCCATTATGTAATTTAGCAAAAAAACGCGCCCATTTTGTGCTCCTTTAGCAGTTGGCTTGTAATTTGGACTGACATGAGAAATAAACCATTTATATAATACTGGCAAGCATCATGACAACTTCTTCTTCTTAGATTCATAACACATATTCAAATTTCCATAAACATCAGTTAAAATTGTTGTGACTAGATTTTCTGCATTGATTCTATATGTTATGAAAACATTAATGGCTGAGAGATCAACAAAGTTATCGATGCTTGGAAAAATTATAACACCATAAAGAATGAGCGCCAGTACATCCAGGAAGGTTTCCTCGGTGCCTTTATCAGCCAATTGGCGTAGATGCCCTTCTAGAAACCCTTGAGGAATACCTTTGATGGTTCCCTTTGTAATCATTTTGCCATCTAACTCTGTAGGGTGTACCTTCAAGATTCCTGCTAGTTTTGAAACAAATGTATTTTGTGTTGTATGCTTGTAAGGAATTTTGCCTTCTAATGGTAGGTCTAGAATATCCCCAAATTCCTCTATTGTCGGCACTAATTGAAAATTCTTAAAGGTGAAGCACCGGAGCGACGGATCATAGTATTGGACCAAAACAGTAATAGCTAGAACCTGAGTATCAATCTCTAGAAGATTCAATAAATTCCCATACTTCCTTCGAAAATTGTTCCTCTAGATAGTCTTCATCTTCCCCACCAACTCTCGAAGATAAGTCAAGTTGCCTTCCTTCGCTCTAATTGACTACTTCTTTTTTAGTGACTTTGAACCAGAATGCTTTCCAACTCTAGATTCCCTATTAATTTCCATTCTTCTCCAAGGAAATGAAACAGCTTTATAATTTTCTACCTAAAATGAATACAATGAAAATGTACAAGAAAAAGAAAAATTACAGACTACATGATGTTATGAATAATTTACATAACTTATTACAACCCAAAGAGAAAAACGCAAAGAATGAAATACAAATAAAAATAAAAAACAAAATAGGAATTATAGGAATACACATCTCCCTTTGTGCCTTATAAGGTTAAAGCGCATCATAGGATTAAGGTAGGTATATGTGCTCACCAGGATAGTCTCCTATTTCCTAAGGATAAAAGGTCACTAGAGTTATGGCCCACTTCATGACATTTCTCACAACAGTTGGTAAACAACACGATGTGAGAGTATCAAATGAAGCAAACAAACTCTAGTTGGGGTTCTCACAATGACCACTTGGAAAGTACATCCACTGTGGCATTGCTACACAATCCCTTTCTAATTCTAAGCTACTCAAACCTAGGTATAGGGTTGCACTCATGTCATGTACAAAATATAAGGTAAGTGTGTGAAGGGAGAAAAATGCAAACCTAAACCCCACCTGCAAAAAAGACCCATACAAAAACATATTTTCTACTCTAAGGTTCAATATTCACAAATATGTCATACACAAACAGGAATATATAATATACATAAATCGAGAAAGGAAAAAAAACAAAATATCTAAATTAAACACATCGCTTTCGCATATTCGATTAAGAAGGTCTGACTCTCGGCAGTCCCTAGTGAAGTCGCCATCTGTCGCAACCTAAATCGTGATGGGATGACGAACTTAAAAATAAATTGATTTGGAAAAAGAAATTTGAAGTCGCCACCATAATTTTTTCTAGAAAACTATGGAAAACCATAAAAATAATATAAAGTCTGCGAAAACCAAATTTAGAGTTCGGGGTCGGTTACGCGTAGGGAAGGTATTAGCACCCTACAACACTCGCCCAAAAGGCAGTACCTTTAATTAAATTTGCAAAAGAGATGTGTTTATTTTATATATTTATTTTTCCCAAAAATAATAAAATATTGAACAAACATATATTTTGAGTGAAAGGGACCTGACAAAGGTTAAAACCTTGGTCCTACATATTCTCATTAAAAATGAGAAATCTGGGCTACGTAAATCTTTATAAAACTATTTGAAAATGATTTGGAAAACCTGTTGATTTTTGGGAAGTGAACCTAACAAGGAGTTGTCATGCTCCTATGTATCTCTATTCACAATGGAGAATCAAAGATCACGTAGTTCTAGATTATAATATTTAAATTTTAAAGTTGTCTTTTGACATTTTTGAAAATAAGTGTCATGCGATGCGTACGGCCGGATTGACACCAAAATTTTTTATAACTTTTATATTTTAAAAAGAAGTGTCGTGCGACGCAAGCGGTCGATTAGACACCAAAATAATTTTTATAACTTTTATATTTTAAAAAGAAGTGTTGTGCGACGCGAGCGGTCGATTAGACACCAAAACAATTTCTATAACTTTTATATTTTAAAAAGAAGAGTCATGTGACGCAAACGGTCGATTAGAGACTAAAAGATAAAATAAATAAAATAACTTTAAATTTTATTTATTCTTATCTTTATCACTTTAATCAAATTACTTTAATTTTTATTTAAATTTTAAAATACATTTATTATTTCTTGAAAGTGATGTGATTGAAATGTGAGATTTACTTAGAAACGCAAAAATGTAGTGCATAAAGTAAACACGGGGTGCATAAAGTAAATGCGAGGTGTATAAAGTAAACGTGGGGTGCATAAGGTAAATGTGGGGTGTGTTCTTAGGGAAAACGCAGGTACATAAAGTAAAATAAAACTTAATGTAAGGGATGTGGGGTAATTACATTGGGGAGTGTATGAAGTAAATAAATAAACATAATCCAAGTTAAAAGCAAGGGTGCACAAATTAAATTATGGAGGTGCATGAAGAAACAAGAATCTACTAACCCTAATTAAAAACATGTGTGTGGTGGGTGCGCGAATGAATTGTGGTGGAGCATGAAGCAAAATGTAAACCTACTAATCCTAATAAAAACAGGGGGTGCACGAATGAATTGTGGTGGTGCGTGAAGCAAAATTTAAATATGCTAATCCTAATAAAAATAGGGGGTGGTGCGCGAATGAATTGTGGTGGTGCATGAAGCAAAAATTAAATCTGCTAATCCTAATAAAAATAGGGGGTGGTGCGCGAATGAATTGTGGTGTGTGTGAAGCAAAATTAAACTTGCCAATCCTAATAAAAACAGGGGTGGTGCATGAATGAATTGTAGTGGTGCATGAAGAAAATTAAATCTTCTCTAATCCTAATAAGAACAGTGGCTAGTGCGCAAATGAATTATGGTGGTGAAGCAAAATATTAACTCTGTTAATCCTAATAAAAACAGGAGGTGGTGCGCGAATGAATTGTGGTGGTGCATGATGCAAATTAAACCTTCTAATCCTAATTAAAACAAGGATGGTGCGTGAATGAATTGTAGTGGTGCATGAATCAAAAGTTAAATTTGCTCTAATCCTAATAAAAACAAGGGGTGGGCGCGAATGAATTGTGGTGGTGCATGAAGCAAAAAATTAAATCTGCTCTAAAAAGGCACGACACACCGTTGTCGCAGCATGAGACCTAACTCTTACTTCATCTTCTTCCTTTCCGCAAAACACCATTGTCGCAGCATTCACCCTCAATTTTCTTAAATTCCTAAACCCCAACTCTAATTTACTTGAATTCTTAAACCCCAACTCTTATTTACCATCATTTTTTAGTTTTACATGGTGGGTTAATTAATCATCTTATATAATGAGATTAAGAAAGTTGATTTGCTCCCACAATCTTCATACAATTAATACATCCCTAACACAAGGAATAGGGGCATCATAGCAAAGTTAAAAAAAATCACATGTACCTTAATTTTTCTTGATTGTGAATGAAAGTTGAATATCTCCTATATGCCCTTTTGGTTTCAGCACTCTATTTATGATAAAATATGTGTCATTTCCATTGTTGCCATTGACACAGTGAAGAGAATCCCCAAAATTTTGTTTTTGCTAGTAGAGATGTATAACCCAAAAAGAAGAAAGAAAACTGTTTTTTGTGATGATGAGCGATCCCCCCTTTTCTTTTACCACAATCCAATATATCTCCTCTAAAAAATGAAGTCAACAGTAGGAGTTTAAAGTAGAAGTTGAGATAAGAATAAGATAAATCGTTCCCTCCCGTTTTTATTTTCAAATTTTAATTTTTGAATTCTGAATTTTATTAATTAATTAAAAACAAAATTAACTTTTTTTTATTATATTAAAAACAAAAAATATTTTACTGAATGCTTTAAAAACATAAATTAAAAAACTTTTATTAATTAATTTTTATTATTCCTTTTTTTATTTAACACTTATTTTTGAATATATATATATATATAATTTAATTTAATTTTTAATTTAATTTAATTTTTTAATTTTATTTATTTTACATTATTTATTATTTATTTATTATTATTATATATATACATACATACATACATACATACATACATACATACATACATACATACATACATACATACATACATATATATATATATATATATATATATATATATATATATATATATATATAT
>Ga0214542_1009306_pt1 | contig 15392 bp, 8 predicted proteins | sample CNSS1metaG_FD_160096 | JGI IMG/M metagenome (GOLD analysis project Ga0214542, IMG submission 160096) | Root nodule microbial communities from cowpea collected in UCLA plant growth center, Los Angeles, California, USA - CNSS1 | ecosystem: Host-associated > Plants > Roots > Nodule | place: USA... | reverse complement strand
TTTCTTTTTTTTAAAAATAAGTATTTAAAGGAGACCACATCAATTTGTATTTTAGTTAAAGGTACCGTCTTAGGATGGGCGTTGTAGGGTGCTAATACCTTCCCTACGCGTAATTAACTCCCGTACCCCCAATCTTTGTTTTTGTAGACCTTGCTCTTTTTTATGGTTTTCCATAGTTTCCTATAATAACTATGGTGGCGACTTCAAACTCTTTTTTACAAATATGTTGTTTTTTTGGTTCGTCATCCCGTCGCGATTTCGGTTGTGACAGCTACCTTTAGACCCACTATTGCAGGGTCTATCGCCTAGTGGTTTACACTCGACCGCCAGGCGCCACGCGATGCTGGGAATCCCCTAGAGGTCCTATCGCTTAGCAGACATTCCCATTGCCGCTAGGCGCCAGACCAGAAGCACCTCTACTGGTGTTTGGCACCTGAAACAACCCCTAACTTCTCATGAAACGTCCTCACTCTTGCTCCCTTTTTTCCTAAGATTGGTTCTTACTCCAGTTAAAGTGTCTCTTTGCAATACTTTTGTTTCTTTGCTTTCTTATCCCATTCCTATTTGGACCTCTACTACTCATTAATCACTCTAACTTACCAATTATCTTAGTCAGATTTAAGGTTATATCCTTCATTCTAAGATTCCCTCTTACCCTACTGTTAGCATCACTTTATGACAGTATACACTTATCTCAATCCTAGTATTTCAGTATACCAATCTATTGATACCTTTCATACTCCAATCTCTCCATCCAAGTAACTTACTTCAGTTGAAAGTAATAGAATCCAGTCCCCACTTAGACTACTTCAGGCTCGCATCAAAGCCTCTCTTACCTCTGTTATCAATAAGTCACAATCGTTCCCAACTCTTATAATTAACCAACCAATATATTCTTACCTCAACCATTTATTATTAATCAATATTCCAAATTTCCCAAATCACAAATTTTACCAATACCATTTAGTTATTCTCTTTCCACTGTTTCAGTATATATGAATACTAATCCTCACAACAAAAAATCTTTACCTATTTAACTTATTTTCATCCTAAGTGCATCCTTACCACTAATATGTTGTCTTCATTGAACTACCCTTTATTCCCCTATTATAATCATCTTTTCATGCCTAATTCATTCGCAACTCAATCACAGTTAGTTTCTCCCCAAGGCTGATTAACCAATTTTCCCAGCAGCCCTGTTACGTTGCTATCGCCTGGCGGCCAATGAGATGCCGCCAAGCGGCATACCAGAATATGGGTAAAGACCCAAGTTTTCTACACCCGCGTAAACCCATTCCCGTTCTCATGGTTTTGTTGTCTCGAGCACTACAACCCAATTGATCAATGAAATAATTCTAAAGTCAAGTTCTTCCAATCACAACTTGAAGGATCATTAATTCTACTCGATAGAAAGATTACCAATTTTTAACATGAACCCTTCATGTTCCATTCTCCAATGTTAATCACAGTCACACCATATATACAATATCATAACATGAATCAATTAAACAAATGAAACAAAGACGAACTGGGATATCAACATATCACAAAAATTCACCAAAACAACAAACTAGCATTTAGGTAAACTCTGATGCGCCGCCTGGCGGCACCTGCATGCCTCCCAGGCGGTTTCTGGGCGAAAACAACCTAATTTAGCAAGGGTTTCATGCAACTCAGTTCATCCAATTCACAGTACATTATTTACGAATCAAAACCATTAAAAACAACTCCCCTTACTTGGATTCCTTGCTCCAAATTCGGATTTGATGTGTTTCTAACCCAAAAGTACCCTTATCCTTTGATTTGTCACCAATAATGGCTTCCACTTCCTATTTTCTTTGCAGTCCAAGCCAATATGCCAGAACTTCTCTGCCCAAACACTCACACCACAATTCTAGACTTCTTTCTCTCTCTCTCTCTCTAATTCCTCTCCCTCTCTCAAGATTAATCCTCTCTTAATTACCCTTTAACTCATTAAAACAAATTTTAAATAAAAATGATGATTAAGGCCATTCAATGAGTATTAACCTAGTGTTTTCCAGCCCCTATGTTGCCTCTCTACTAGCTGCTAGGGTTCCTAAACCCTTTCATATCCATGCTAAAAAGGAAGTTTGGCAAAAAAAAAAGTTTAGTTTTGTTTTTAGCAGGGTTTGAACCTATAACCCCTCAATCACAAAGCAAGCACTCAACCAATTCAACCAATCATAATTTTAGGATTACATTATCACTACTCACATTAAAATATATACACCAAATAATGCACAAATTAAAATAACACACAATTGGCATACATAGGGCTTGAACCCAAGTCCTTTCACAATACTAAGTACTCTCAACCACTTGAGCTAGTACTTTTTCACATCATAGTACTCCGCATTAAAGGCCTTAAAGGCTTCTATTACCCGCATTAAAGGCCTTAAAGCCTTAAAGGCACTTGCTAAGGAGTTTGGAGATTGGGAAGACTCTTATAATGAACTTCCATGGTGGTATCAAGTTGTACAAGAAAGTAACCTCGACACAATAATTCAATGCACGAGACCTCCCGTAGTTGTCAATGGTCAACCTGACCCTTCTTGCTATATTATGAAACAAGTATTTTGGTATTTTAGACCATGCATCCAAGGGTTTAATTATTCCAAGCCTATTGTCTAAGTATATGGGACATTTCTCACAGGAAGATATCAAGGGACATTGCTAACAACGTTCATTCAAGATTGGTCACGTAATATATTCCCTTTGGCCTTAACGATAGTGGAAGGAGAAACAAATGAGGCCTTAATCTAGTTTTTTCAACTCTTAAGGAAGTACGTGATGTAAGATCCGTGGAATTTAATTAATTAAATAAATAAATAATTAATAAATGCGGGTGTGAAGATCATTTATGACATTAAATTATGATTAGTATGATGTGGAAAAGTACTAGCTTAAGTGGTTGAGAGTACTTTGATTGTGTGATTGGACTTGGGTTCGAATCCTATGTATGCTATTTTTGTGTTATTGTTTGTTATTATTTTAAATATATGTTAATTATGCCGAGAAATAATATGATGGTTGAATTGTATTCATTAGCATAAAATATGAATTGGATTGATGGTTTAGCATTGATTTGGCATGTGCATGGTTGTGGGTTCAAACCTTGGAGAACCTGAATTAAACTTTAAGTTTTCGATATATTTTTGACTTTGGCGTGAATATGAAAAGTTGAGAGAAACCCTAGTTGAAGGGCAGAGCTTGGTGGTGGCTGAAAAACAGCCATAAGGAGACAATGAATGTCATTAAACAACTCAATTAAGTCTCATTTTCGTGTTAGGTAAATGACATAGTTTTTAGGCACCTTTAAAATGAATGTCATTAAACAACTCAATTAAGTCTCATTTTCGTGTTAGGTAAATGACATAGTTTTTAGGCACCTTTAAAAAGAAAAAGTTGGTTAAGTGAGAGGGTTTTGCAAGGCTGGAACTATACTCAGACTTAGAGCACGAAAATAATTGAGATTTGTGAGGTTGAGTGAGGTGTTGGGGTTGAAAAAGAGAAGAACCAAGGAGGGTTTGGTGATCAAGGGAGAATTTTCAAGTGTCAAAGGCTTAAGCGAAGGAAACTAGGTTAGAGGAGCTGAACCACGTTCTATCTGTGTTTTATGTGTAATGTTATGATTATAGAACGTATATGTTTGGTTTCTTTTTATAATTGCATTGAAATCTGCGTTTCGGGGATTTTTCCAGAAACCGCCTGGCGGGCTGCTCATAGCCACCAAGCGGCACATGTCAATTTAAGGTATTCTTGGGTTCCCTTGAGGAACCGCCTGGCAGTAAGTCCTTGTACCGCCAGGCGTCGTACACCTATAGCCCAATTTCTGGGTTTTGTTGATGAACTGCCCGATAGTGATGAACAACCGCTAAGCGACGCGAGTTTAATTGACTCGGTTTTGATGTTCTAGGTACCCTGGGTGATTTTGATCGGAGGAAAAATGAAGTTCTACTCAATTAATGATGATGTGAGGTGTTTCATTGTTGAATTATGTATGGTTGGAAGTTTAATTGGATAAATTACTATGAACGCCTTGTGGGTTGCATGATGTCTTGTTTTTATGATTTGAGGACGAATATCATGAATAGGCATGGGAAATTATTGATTTAATGAGATTAGGTTGTGGATTGTCATGGATGTGAATGCATTCGGGTAAGAATTGATAGAAATTGCAAAGCAAGGGGAATGGTAAAGGTTTGAAGACACGTGGGCTGGGGAAAAATCTGGAAATGCCAGATGTTATGCACCGCTTGGCGGCGCAGAGCTTGCCGCCAAGCGCCAGCGGAGAAGCATTCATGTAGAGGGTGATTTTGGGCACTGCGGGTTGATCTGAGAATGTTTGGGTCAACCAGGTTATGGCTAAATGCGAAGTGGGAATAATAGTTCGTGAAGAGCTTTGGTATAAGAAATGTAGTTATAAATATGATAATTGAGGTTTGCTAATAGGAAGAAAAGGTCTTGAATATGCAACTGGATAGATGAATGAAAATAGCTGGTGTAGGGACTGATTTAAGGGATTATAGGTAAGGTAGCAATGTTCCCAGTCTTACTTTATAATCCGGTTGATGTAGGCTGGTGAAATGTGGTAATGGAAGGGAATGAGTAACATAAGGGGTATGGTATGGTTGTTGGATTAAGGTGTCATCAGAATCATATATAGAAAACATATAGTCACTAGTTTGGAAAAGTATATGGCTGTTATCGGGTAGTGGTAGTTATAGGAGTGAAATAATTCAGTGACCTAATTGCTGCAATGATATTATGGGAGTTCTAAATTCGATGGAGAAGTTCTGGAGGTGGTGGGTGTGAGAGTAGTAAAATAGGGGACCCTGTTACTAATCTAAGAAGGGATACTAATTAACTTGTCGAGTGAATATGTGAGTAAGAAGGTAGAAACCAGTGCCTGAAACCAAGCCAGAATCTGTACTGCGAAGGTACTGGTGTGGCGAAGCATTTAATGCGGATTGCAATGACGTGGAAAAGTATTGCTCAAGTGGTTGAGAGTACTTTATTATGTGAGAGGACTTGGGTTTGAGTCCTATATATGCCAATTGTGTGTTATTTATTTGTTTTTATTTTTAAATATATGTTGAGCATGATTATGAAATGATATAATCATTTAATTATATTAGTCATCATGAAACATGAATTGGTTAAATGGTTGAACATTGATTTGGCATTTGTATGGTTATGGGTTCAAGCCTTGGAGAACCCAAATTAAACTTTATTTTTGCTATTTTGGGTTTTGGCTTGAATTTGAAGGGTTAAGGGAAACCTAGATGCATGGGCAGCCAAGGGAGGCTGAAAAACAGACCATAAAGAATCAATGAATGATAATAAACATTGCCATTAAACCTTAAATTCGTTTTTGGTAATTATCTAGCTTTAAGGAACCTTTAAAAGGCCAATGTGAGGTAAGAAGAAGGGTTTTGGCAAGCTGTGAGTGTACTCAAAAAAATAGAACACGAATTTTGAGAGTAGTACGGTTGGAGTGAAACTTTGAAGCTGAATTGGAGAGAAAGCCAAAGGGAGATCATTGAGGATCAAGAGAGAATTCACAACAATTCCAAAATTTAAGCCAAGGAAACCAGGTTAGGGGAGCTGAACCACATTTTTTTTATGTTTTATGCATAATTGTATGATTTATAGCATGTATATGATATGCCATTTTCTGTTTGCATTGAAATTTGCATTTCTGGAATTGTGGCTCGATTTGTGTTTTTCTGAGTTTTTACATGAGTTTGTTCGTGGGAAAGCAAGGGTTGGGTCTTAGGAGACGATCTGGTGTTGGACTTCACTGATTTGTAGTGTAATTGACCATGAAATTGGATGAAATAGTGTAAGGAGGCTCTAGGATTCATGAATTGCGAATTGTTGCTTAGGGAATCAATTAGCGAAAATTGAATTTGGGTAATTTGCTTTTATCAAATGGAAATAGTAGTATAATTGGATTGTTAAATAACGGAAAGTGTGGGCAAAATTGAATTGGAGAAATTGTTGGAGAGAAGAGATGTGCTGGTGCTGAAAATCAGGGAAAAACTGCTTAGAACAGTATGCACCGCCTGGCGTTACGCAATATTTCTGATTTTGGAGTCTTTAAAATGCATGAATAACCTCTTGATAATTACTAGTAACTTTTAATAAAGCATGATTGGGTTATGTGGTAAGTCTCTATCAATTTGAATGTTCCTTTGGATTAGTCACATATGGAGAATTGGTTTGGTGAAGGCATGGGTGTCAATATTAACTTGCATTGGTGGATAAGATCATGTGCTTAAAATTGTTAGAGTGTTGCTGCTTACATTTTGTTTGAGCATGCTTGGGATGGTCTATATGACTAGGGGATGAATGCACATGTGAGGTGCTATAAGGCCTGGAACATTATAGATGATAATGCTTTTCATTAAGGGTACTCTAGAATGAGAGAAAATGAGAGCAACTGAGAGCAACCTGTGTGGAGTGTGCTTGAACCTGAACTAAAACCAATATTGCGCAAGTACTGGTGTAGCGCCTGGTGGTAAGGAGGGGTGCGCCAGGCGAATTCTGCAATTCACTACCTAAAACCAAGACTAGTCTACAAAATTGACACTTTTTTGTATGCATGTACTAAGCTAACCTATGGAAGTTTAATCTAACTATCCTAACATGTTTGTAATGGCAAAATATAAATAGAAAACAGCTCACACTGCTAAACCTGACTACAACTCAAAATCTAGCTACCTAAGACTTAAAACTACCACTAAACTATGCTAAAACTCCAACAATTTAGAAATTAAGTAAACTAGCACACATAACTCTTATAGAACTACTTGGAAAACTTCTAAATATCAAAAGAAAGGTTGAGAACATATCACAACACATAATTAACAAGATAATTCGAATTTGCCTAGTAAAAACCCAAAAAATGAACTAGAAATTAGTCAAAATGAGCTAAGACTACCAAATTAGCAAAGGAAATGTTAAGCAATGATGCAAAAACAATTTAATTAGTATAAGAATGATGAAAACTAAGCTAAAAGTTAGGAATAACACGGAAAACGAAAATTGATATGTGGAAGCTAACTTGTGTGACTTAGTTTATGCATAACTAGTCTAGTTAAAGAACTTCGTTTATGTTTTTTTTATTGAATTAGAGTGACTAACTTGTGTGGCATATTTTGATGCAAAAATAGTGAACCAAGGGCAAAACAACTTACAATAACAATGGCAAAAAAGATGCTCTAAATTGGTTAAAAAATTTGTAAGTTGACCATGAGTTGACTTTTTCATATTTAGTCCTAAAGCTTGTACTAGCTATTGGAGACTCAATGTGGCATTAAATGCAACTTGTGTTGAGGTAGAGAAACATCACAGATGGTGGGAAGTGAAATCATGAACTAGATTTTAGGTTTTGAGTGTGATATGCTCATTTTAGGTTTTTGGACTACCTAGAATTAGGATTTTTATTCTCCAATAGTTCTAGTAACTCATTAGCATCATATTAACCATGTCTTGATGGTAAAATTATGCATTTGCACACTGCTACACGTTTTGACCCTTGATCACACAAGCATGTGAATGATTGACTTAGCTTTCCTCACTATTTATTCTACACATTTCATCATATTGAAACGTGTTCAAGATATTTACGGCATTTGAAAAGTGAGCATCTAGTTCATCTAGTGGAAGGAAAAGTGAGCACAAATGCAAGTGTATATATAGAAAGAATAACAATAATACATTGGTTAGAATAACCAATAAATTTTCATTATTGCATCAAAATAAAAATAAAAAAGCTACTACAAACAGCACAACTATATGATAACACTCAAAATCTTATAATTTTCCAAGCAATTTGCATGTTTTTTGTGGTTTTTAGACTACTAATTCTTAGTTTTTAAAAATCTTCTACCCTTTTAAGGTGTTGTGTTGGAGAATGAGAGGTTGAATTAAGAGGACTAGCTATATGAAGGACCTAATGTTGTTGCTGGAACCTTGCTTGTTGCTGCCATATGAAGCACCAGCCATATTGGAGTGATAATAGGTGAATTGGATGCTGAATGGACATTGAAAGTTGGAAAGTGAGGATCTCCAATAGTCACAAGATGACTTAGCATCTAAGACAATTGGCTTGCACTTGAGAGGGGCCTAAAACGTAACATTTGGAAGCACCACAGCTGATGCACTTATTTGGGACTACTTTGGCTATATTTCTAAAACACTTCCTTGCATCCAGAAATACACATCTAAAATTGTGGTTTGCAAGATTGGACACTGATGATAGTCCAATAATAAGTGTCTTGACAAGCACAATAACAACCATCATTACCATCGAAAGAGGGAATCTCAATTCTTAATTTTGATTTCAACAACGACATTACCAACGGCGTAGATCCGTTGGTACATCCGTCAGAGTACTAAATGAAAGACATTACCGACGACCCATATTTGTCAGTAAATGAAGAGGTAAACATCTGTCGGTAAATCCAACGGTAAACACATCCAACAATTTCTCCATGTACGTTACACACAGATATTGTCCGTCGGTAAATTCAACATATGCATCCGTCGGTAACTCTGTCAGTAATGATCAATGACCGACGAATTGTAATCCGTCGGAACATCTCTGTCGATATTTAGCGTTTTTCTGGTAGTGTTAATTGTCTTATATTTTAATGTGTTGGTGGTCATTGATGGGATGAGTGTGTTCTTTGACTTTACTTTTTGCCTTATATCATGTGATGGTTATTTTTTTGAACGCGAGTTATATATCCATAGTTGCAATGTCAATAATATGTCTTTTGCTTGGTTATATGTAATATTCTAGTTGCATGTTTTTAAAAGTAAAATGTCAGCTTCATGCTTTAGTTGTTTGTTGTTTTGTTGGGGTTGAAAACCACTCGTTGAGTTCATTATAAACTTTCATATTTTACTTTGTCGTGACAGGATGTATGGCTGTTCTTGAAACAAAAAAAAATGCCGTGACACCCCTTCCATTGGTCATCCACTCGACCATCTTTACATGGGTCACCCAAAAACCTATTTTGAACCTCTAAATTACTAACTTTCATCCATCATGCCACTTATAAAAGAAACCTAACCATTTGTTGCCAAGTAGCAAAGTCCTCGCACACATAATCTAACCAATAAGAGCTTGAGACGTGTCCCATATCATAACATTCAAAATCGGGCCAATCAGTTGATAACATGTCATCGTCATCTTCAACCTAGGTCTCAAACAACACTTTCACCTACACCGTGAGTCACTCCATCACATAAACCATTACAGTACAAACTTCCTTTGATCCAGAACCACAAAAACCGTCAGATTAGACCTGCACCATGCCTCTTAGTAGAACTCAGCTAGCAAAGCAAGCCACAATTAACGCAACAGCCTCCTCCCCGGAATTCAACATTGCTGAAACAAAACCCTCACCTGCGACGCTGCCAGTTTCGTTCCCCCACTCTTGGACCTTTGTCAACGTACCACCATCGCGAAACCATCAACGTAGAGTCAAAACCCAACAACGTTGCAACCACCTAGGAACTCATCGAGAAGCCATCCAAATCCTAAACGCAGCCACATTCAACCTCAACGTTGCCATCAACCACAAACCTACATGTTCTACCCCATGATGGAAAAGCACCTCCAAGAATGAATCACGCAGCATAAAACTCTAATCGAGGAGCAAGAGATCTGATTGGGAGAGAAAGAAATCTGCCACATGTCAAACTCTTATTGACCAGCCAACAAGTCCAATCTTTAAATTGGTCAAACAATAAACATTAAAGTGAAAATATTAATATATTGGTTTAATGCCTAATTTGGTCCTCTAATTTTATTCAAAATTTTAAAAAGACTCCTAATTTTTCATTTGTTTAATTTAGTCTTTCAATTTCTTCAAAATGTTCAATTTAGTCCTTTCTTTAAATTGATGTTAACGCCGTGTCTGTATAGTGTCACATGTCATCTTATTGTCACTTGATAGTGCTTGTTTTCAATTTTTTCCCCTTATTTATAATTTAGATCCAATTTGGTTGTCTTTTTTCTTAAAATGAAGCAATTTGGTCCCTCTCAAATTTGAGACCAAATTAGGTTTTCTCTACAAATTTGGACTACAGATTGCAAATGGCTGATTTAGAAAATTAATGCAAATATTATTTGGTGATAATTTATTAGATACTTTTAATTAATTAATTAATTTAATTATATCCGAAATTATCAACTAATTATATTTGTCAAATAGTTTATATCTCTCCAAATATTTTTTGATATTCATAACAACTATGAACATAAATGATATTATGATTCTTTTACAAATATTCGAGAGATTTTCGCACTAGAAAAGCCCAATCCAAGTCCTATATATAAAAAGATGAAGGAAGTAGAAAAGACAAGCTCAAAAATTTAGAGTTTAAAAACCCTTTACAGGATCTAATTTCGTTCTCTCTCTTCATTCCTTTCCTATTTTTTATTTTATTTTGATTTCATAGAGTGCTAAGCTTCAAGGGTTGGTTCCACTACAATTTCATTATGGATTCTAATGTTAGAATGCAATAATTGGTTTGTTCATTTGATTATTGTTATGATACATATTTTTATGTCTTTTATATTTGAATCAAGTAAAAGTAATGATTTTTACATTTTAGAAAGTTAGCACGGTGTTAAATCTACACAACATATCAATCATATGAGTTCAAGGGTTTTCAATTTTAATTGAGGGTGTATTTTTATTAAATTTAGAAACTTTCATGTGATTGAATGAGTTTTTGCCAATGATTGAGAAAGTACTTTGAGTAGAGGTGAAAACTTTAACTAAAATTAATCAAGAATGTACTTTGGTTAATTAGCTTTTTACTTGATATTAAAGGTAAAAGAATAGACATGATTAGGCATAGTAATATTTAATTGAGAATGTACTTTGGTTAAATTTGCTATGATTAGTCTACAAAGTTCTTGCTTTTAATTGAGAATGTACTTTGATTAATTGTCAGAACGGCAATAAATTAATTGAGAATTTAAATTGGTTAATTTGAAAATCTATGAAAATAATTAATTGAACGATAATCCTTAGATAACTAGTGAAGAATTCTATTTTGAAAAAGTAGTGGAATCAATCGATTTTCTTTATAATTCTTTTTATTTCTCTTTATCTTTTTCCAATTTTATTTCTTTATTTCTTATTTTGTTTAACTAACCCTTTTGTATAGATTTTATAAGAACTAATTTGTTATAAATCAATTCCATGTTCATTAATAGACGACTTTGGGTTACTTTACCCTTTCTATTTTGTAGACTACTTTCTTAACAATACCCAAGTTGTTATAGATAAGTAGTATTAATTTGATCATGTCAACAACGTTATCACCTATCTGCAACCCGAAGAGTGGTAAGCCTATCAATTCCAAAGATGAAAACCCTCAAATGAGAGAAGGAGCAAAAAGGTAAGATGACCTAATCAATGGTGTAGAAATTCCAAAAGATTCTTTTGACATAATTAATGATTTGGTTTTAGAAGAACCTCCAGTACTTGAAATTGTTGAAAATGATGAGATCTCAATAAATTATATCATGAATAAGATGATATGGAACCGACATAAAGTCAACGTTGACAAGGCTTTTGTATATAATATAATAATGAATACTACAAGTGACAATGAGGATTAAGAGCCAATGACAATTGAAGATTGTTGACAAAGAAACGACTGGCCAAAATGAAAAGATGCAATCGCAGAATTAGATTTGATTGCTAAATGAAAGGTTTTTGGACCTGTAGTTCGGACACCTGAAAGTGTAAAACCTGTTGGGTATAGATGAATTTTTGTAGAAAAATGAAATGAGAATGGTGAAATTGTTAGATACAAAGCATAATTAGTTGCTCAAGGTTTTTCACAAAGACCTGATATTGATTTTGAAGACACAGATTCACCAATATTGGATGCAACAATATTTACATATTTAATTAGCCTAATAGTTACATAAGAAGGTCTGAATTTACATATTTACTTAGTCTAGTTATTACAGCCTATTTGTATGGTTCTCTTGAGAATGATATTTAAATAAAACTCCCTAAAAGATTAAATTTGCCCAGCAAAGAAAATTCTAAAGAGCATTATTCAGTAAAGGTGAATAAGTCCCTTTATGGATTAAATCAATAAGGACGTATGTGGTATAATCGTCTTAGTGAGTACTTATTAAAGGAAGGGTATAAAAATGACCCTATTTGTCCTTGTATCTATATGAAAATATCAGAAAATGAATTTGCCATAATTGTTGTTTATATAGATGACATAAACATAGTTGGAACTCCTAATGAGCTCACAAAAGCAATTGATTGTTTAAAGAAAGAATTTGAGATGAAGGATCTTGGAAGGATAAAGTTTTATTTAGGATTACAAATTGAGTATTAAACAAAGGTGTTTTTGTACATCAAGAAGCTTATATAATGAAAGTGATTAAAAGGTTATATATGGACAAATCACATTCATTATCCACTCCAATGGTGGTGAGGTCATGTTGATAAAGACCCTTTTATACCTCAAGAAAAAGATAAAAAACTTATTGGTCCTGAAGTACCATATCTTAGTGCTATAGGAGCACTAATGTATCTTACTAATTATACTGGTCTCGATATAACATTTGTTGTAAATTTGTTAGCAAGATATAGTTCATCACCTACAAGAAGACACTGGATTGGAGTAAAATAAATACTTCCTTATCTTAAGGGCATGATGAATATGGGCTTATTCTACCCAAATTATTCAAAATCATATCTAATGGGTTATCTAAATGTAGGTTATGTATTAGATCCTTATAATGATCTATCACAAATAGGATATTTGTTCACATGTGGTGGCACATCTATTTCATGGCAGTCTGTGAAACAAACAATAATAGCAACATCGTCAAATCATGCGGAAATTTTAGCATTATACAAGGCAAGTAGTGAATGTATTTGGTTAAGTCTATAATTCAAAATGTGTGACAAACTTGTGGTTTATCCTCGGGAAAAAAAATGAAATCAGCAATCATATATGAAGACAATAGTGCATACATGGCTCAATTGAAAGAAGGATATATTAAAGGAGACAAAACAAAACATATTCTTCCAAAATTCTTTTTCACTCATGATCTTGAAAGAAATGGTGATGAAGAGATCTAAAAGATTCGTTCATATGAAAATCTAGCAAATTTATTTACAAAGTTTTTGCTAAGGAGGACTTTTAAGCAATTGAATCACAAAATTGGACTCCGTCATCTTAATGTTATAAGTTTACATGAGGGGGAGAAATAGAGGATGTAATGATATTGAAAAATATAGAATGATGTACTATTTTTCCCTCATTAGATTTTTTTCCCAAAGGATTTTTCCTTGTAAGGCTTTAACGAGGCATATTCTCTAATTAATGGACACCCAAGGGGGAATTTTATGAATTAATGGTCATCCATTGATTTGATACAATTACTTATATGCTTGATTGATTTGCTAGACTCATATGATTAATTTCTCTTTATAAGGCTTAAATATTTGTATCAACTATTTGATTAGTATCCTTTATGAGTTACATTTTGTATCTATAAATACGACTCTTCCTATCGGTAATAAGACAATAAGACACACACAAAAATTGTTCTCCATTCTCTCTTCTTCCTTCTTTCTTCTCCCCATTATTAGCTTTATTTTATAACAATATACATATAAACACATATTTATATAAATTTATAGTGTACACACTTATATGTTATATATATATATATATATATATATATATATATATATATATATATATATATATATATATTGACACAGATGAATTCACTAGTGCAGTTTTGGCCTTTTAACTCGCGTTATAGGCTTCGGTTGTTGCTTAACCGAAGCATAAAATGGCGCGGTGGCAATTTTGTAATTTTTTTCAACTTTTATGCCTCAGTTTATTAGAAAACCGGTGCCAAAAGGTCTAATATTTCTCGGTTTTGAAGACTCGAAGACTAAAAGTTGGGTATTATTTCAAAAATGCCATTATAGCAGTGATATTTGGCCTCGGTTGGAATTGAACCGCTGCCAAAAACTGTTTTTTCCTCGATTAAAATTGAACTGAGGCCAAAAAGTATTTTCTGCCTCGGGTGGAATTGAACCGCTGCCAAAAACCAGTTTTCTGCCTCGGTTAAAAATTGAACTGAGGCCAAAAGGTTCATTAGGGTTCAAATATCGCGAATCACTTTTTTTCCTCTTCTTCCTCGCGTGTGCGTTCTCTCTCTCAGCCACCCACCTACACTGCTGATGTTGCACTCCGACCACTCACAACTACTAGATGTTTGGCTCATTCGTGTTATGGCTTGGCGAAGTGCGATTTGGGGCTCGCGAAGTGGGCATCAGTTCGTTGTGTTACAGGTGCGTGGTAGATTGGTGTTGTACGTGGATGGAGATCTGTCGTTGATGGTGGCGAGACGTGTAGGTGGCGGCAGCGTGAAGAAACTTGTCATTGCGAAGGAGGTGGTTTCACGATTTGGAGGAGGAGACGCGACATTGTGATTTGTTGTAGATGGTTGATTTTTGTTTGCATTTATGCAAGTGTGATGTTCACATTTTTGTGTATGAAGAACATGGAGGTTCCATGGTGGTTGCACGATTCAAAAATTGCTCTTACGATGAAGGAGAGGACTGTAGTGGCTACGGATCTTTCGTTTTGAGTTTCAAATCTGGCGGTGGTTGACGGAGTTGTGGTGTAACCATGGTGACTACCTATGGTTTCTGGTGGAGAAGATGGGATGTTGAAAATGCAGAGAAGCACATATGGCCTCGGTTCTCAGCAGAACCGAGGCAGAATATGGAGCTTCTGCTTTGGTTGAGACCCGAGGCAAAAAGCTAACATTTTTAGCCTCGTCCTAATATGCCTCGGTTCTAGAACCGAGGCAAAATAACAAAAATAATCGCTGCCAAAAGCCCTTCCTGCACTAGTGATTAAATGTTAAAATTTTGAAATCTTTGAACAAAACATGGCAACCAAAGGTTACGACGATCACTGAATCTTAAAATCTTGCAACAATGCCCATGAAGACTCTCTTTGCTGAGTTAAGAACTTGAACTTGGGTGATTAAATGCATAAGAGGAAGTAAGAAAGAAAAATAATATTGCTTTTAAATTTGAAAATTTTGAAGGTAAAGAATAAGTATAAGATGATGAGTTTGATTGCGAGGATACAAACTTAATGCTGAAATAGTTTAATTATTTAACTTGTTTATTTGTTTTTAAATTTTTTTTTTTTATTTTAAGTTTTTTTTCTTAATTTTTTTATTTTTGATATTTCATTTTAATTTGAAATTACTTTAATATAATGTGTTAAAAAATAAATAAAATTAAAAAATAAACTAAACTTTAGATTAA
>Ga0214542_1009305_pt1 | contig 15399 bp, 10 predicted proteins | sample CNSS1metaG_FD_160096 | JGI IMG/M metagenome (GOLD analysis project Ga0214542, IMG submission 160096) | Root nodule microbial communities from cowpea collected in UCLA plant growth center, Los Angeles, California, USA - CNSS1 | ecosystem: Host-associated > Plants > Roots > Nodule | place: USA... | reverse complement strand
TATATTCATAGAGTTAGAAGAATTTACCTGGAAACCAGTAACCTTTTTCAGTAGATTTTTCTTCTTGTTTCGAAGCTCGATTGTGTTGGATTGATTCAACTTGAAATCTGGTGAGCATATATATATATAAATGAGAATTGACAACATAGCAGAAATTGTTAAATTCAAAAATAGTTGAGGATGAGATATACACAAAAGAATAGACTAGTGAAGTCATTAACACTACCTTCTATGGTGTAACTTCGACAGCTCCCTTTCTGTGTACCAACTATAACACCCTGTAACAGTTAAAAAGGGAAAAATAACCAATTACGAAAGCCATTAAATTTATGAATTAAAAATTTGTATAAACTATGAACCAATGCATATAGAGGAGGAAAAACAAACCTGGCCATCAGGGGTGTAAGAAACTGCAGTAACCATTTCATGTATATCAGTCCAATCCACAACGAGCCGTGCAGGGATGTTCCACATTCTGATCTTGGCATCAAGAGATCCACTAATGAAATAATCTTCGTCCACGGGGTTGAACTGCACGCAGGTTACTGCCACACACAATGCAACAACGAATAGCAGAAAGAAAAACAACCCAGTTAAGTAATGTGTCACATTACGTATTTCTCCAGAGAAAACAAAAGAAAGATAGAAGATTTCACCATAGTCATTATGTGCAAAGAATTTCAGGCACGACTTCGATTCCAAATCCCACAACCTCACTGTTTTATCCATGGAAGATGAGAGAAGTAACTGCAAGAAGAATCCACATTAAAACTCTTCTGTAAAATTTGTTTTTTGCTACAAAAGTTGATATTCCAGCTGAAATGAAATGAAAGGAACCTGAGATTTGGACCAGGACAAGTCCAGGACCTCATCCAAATGGCCATTGAAAGAACAAAAGGGTCTTTCTGAGAGTGAAAACACCGTTTCCGGAACATGAACGTAGTCCGGAATAGCGCCCCCTCTCTTGCTGCCATTCTTCCCTTTCTTCTTCTTATCCGCCGACAATGGCGGCGTCTCCGTCGGAATCGACGTCAAGTTTCCCTCGTCGGGCTTCATGGACATGACGTCACACTCCTGCACCTCCCACACGTGTATCATCTTGTCCTCTCCGGCGCTGGCCAAATACCTCCCATCCAAACTGAACTTCAACGTCCACACGCACCCCTCGTGCGCCTGAAACTCCTGGCACATGTGCAGCGCCGATAGCTCTTTCTGCGACTTCCCGGTCTGCCGCACCTTCACCCACTCGTTCTTCGTCGTTGCCTCCACCACAGCCGTAGCCGGAGACGGCGCCTCTCGCTCACGCTCCCCCACGATCCCGCTCGCCACGCCCTTTATGTTCTTCAGCAACGACGCCCCTCGCCTCTTGCTCAACTTCAAACTCTTGGAAATAGAGTTCGACAACATCTTCTTATTACTGCGACCCTTCGCTCGCCGCATCGCCTCCTTCACCACCTCCGAATGCCCCACCGTTTTCTCAAACTCTTCAATCGTCAACTGCTTACCCGTTTGCAAATCGCTTAGCCTGTTCCAATTCCCGTCTTCTCCGCATTCCTTAACGATAAACTCCTTCCCCGTGTCGAGATTCTTAATCAACAAAAATGCCCCCACTTCTCCCATTGCTACCGACGGAGTCGACACATGGCGACTCCCCGTATTGGAATCCGCGCCCCCCTCCTTCAACATGAGTCGAGCCTTGTCGGCGACTGTATACCGCCGCCGAGTAATCTCCGTAGCGGTTCTGGTCAAGCGCTGCTTCGACACCTTTCCGATGAAATCGTGCATTCGCGATTTCTCCATCGAGTAGCTGTCCATGTCGTTTTCGGAACGTGACCGGACGAGGACGAAAACGGGCTGCGAGGCACATGTTCTGTGCTTCGTTGTTTTTTGTCTCGTTGTTTTCTGTTTCTCGACGCGAATTGTTGATTTGACGGCGTAGTTGTTATTGTTGACGACGGTGGCGTTGTGGGCGTTGTTGTTCTCGAATTTTTTGGTGATGGCACGGGCGATGGCGGCGCTGGTGGCTTTGAGGAGCTCCTTGTTCTCGTCGAGGCCCATGCTGCCAAGCAGCTGTCTTCGGCGTTCGGTGATGGATCCCGGCGCGGCCATCCAGATGTCGTAGTTGGGTTTTCCAGTGAAGTTTGCCGTGAAGTTTGACACTCGGGGATTGATGGATTGCATGGAAGACATGTTGGAGGCGATGGAGAGACGGCTTTCCTCGAAACAGTCTGCACCCTCCTCGTCCTCGATCAAATTACGAGGCACGGCGGTGGAGAGGCGGTTGTGGCTCTCGAAAAAGTGCTCATCATCATCGTCGTCGCCGAGGGCGTCCCAGTTCATGGTCAACGTTTTACGGCGCTCCATGGTGGCCATCGGCGAGAGACGTGGTCGGAATGGTGTGGAGAAGGAATGGAAGTTAAGGAAATCGTAGAATTAAACAGAACAGGATGTAATGTTTGTTATTTTTTTATTATTTTTGTTATTATTACTATTACTAGTACTAGTAATATTTTTTAATAATTAATTAATTACTAGTACTAGTGCTGTTCTATTTTCTGAAAAAAATTGTTTTCGTTTATTGAGTGTTTGGGAGGAAATGGAGGGAATAAATAAAGAGAGGTCGGTTACCGTTATGGAATTTGGAGGCTAAGAAACGGTCAACGGATTTCCACTTGTGCAATGCACACATGTTTTCCTTCTTACGTAAAGAAAGGAAAAAGTATTTACTGCATCACGAAATCACACACCTTCACAAAGACTCTTTTGTACCCGTTGGATTTTATGAAAACCGACCACTCAGATCTTAAATTGATTTACAGGGATTTCATTTTGTAATTTATAATGCATCGCTGGTGCATGATTTGCTTTACCTGTGAACGTGCTTTCACTGGAAAGTGGTGGCCACGTTTGAGAATTTTATGCTTGAAAAATGGTCGGTGGTTGTTATTATTATTTTCATAATTTTGATTTTATTTCTTTGTTTCTTAAGTTCACTTGAAAAATGATTGGAAGGAAGTTCAGATCGTAGAGAACAATGCTAAATCAAGAAGTAAAATGGACTTAGAATGGTTGGATTTGGAACGATACCATGTAACACATGTCCTAAATAAAAACATTTATTATAATTAAAAATGAAGTTCATGATTTGGGTCTAAAATCATTTAGGTTGTTAGTTCGTGGACAAGAATATGAGGGAACATGAGAATGGAAGGGGGTAAGAGGACATGTATTAAAAGAGAAATTGAAAAGAAAAATTGAAGATTGGAACGAAATAGAAAAATAAAAGATACTTTCGAGACTTAAAAAAAAGAAATTGATAATTTGATAACTAAATTTTGATATTTTTTTTAAATTATGATGTGACATTATTTAAATAGTTTTAAAATACAAAAAGGTAAAAAAATTAAAGAATTAAAAATTATTAAAAAAATGTTACGTCAAATTATAAGGGAAAGTTGTAAAAATTTAATTATTAAAAATTAGTTTTTTAAAAAATTATACATAGAAGGAGGTAAAGGAGAAAATTAACTATTTGGATAGAAAAAGAGGATTAGACAAATTTATAGGCGAATTGGTCGTATTATCAAATATATTAAGACTTTGCATTATAAAAGATAATATATCAAATTTTGTTTTAATCTTGAAGTTTATAATCTATTTTAAATATAATGTTTTCATAAGTACATCGGACATTTACCATATCTATTTTAATTATAATTAGAGCTGTCAAAACGGATAATCTGACCTGATCCGATTCGATCCATTACGGATTGATGATTTAGTGACCAACCCAACCCGACTCACTTTATAGCGAGTCAGAAAAATCCGAACCCGGCCCGGTTCACCACGTGTTGACAGGTTAAACGGGTTGGCTCACAGGTTCACTTAATTAAAAAAATATTATTTTTTTTAGTCAAAACTAAATTGCAATTCTAATTAAAATCTAAATAAAATTTCATATAATCCAAATACAAACCAAAATAAAAAAAAATACAAATTAATAATGTGTTGGATAAAAAAAACAACTTAACATGATCCAAATGTAAAGCCCAACTTAATAAACAAAAATAAAAAATACTTGTGTAACCACCAACCCGGCTCACCACGAGTTTAACCCGGATGAGCCAGGTTCTAAATGAGCCGGATAAAAAATCAATCCGTATTAAAATTTGTAAAACAAAAATTAACCCAATCCAACCCAAATCCATGATTGGCTCAAGAATTCCAACCCATTTTTACAGCTATAATTATAATGTTTTGTCTTGCGAACCAACCGAAAGTGTTACATTCAATTGCACAATTCATGCTAGAAAATATATTGATTTGGTGATGACAACCTTGACGTGTGTCCAATGAGGTTAACGAGATTTTACAAGAGAAATGTTTATCTAATTGTTTATATTTAAAAAAGATAAAGAATTGAATAAGTTAAATGGTTTAGCTTCTTCTGCATGTTACATGTTAATTATGAGACTTCAAACCATAAGCAAAAATCTGAAAAAAAAAAAATTCATTCTTATTTGTTTGAAATCTCTTGGTAGAACTAGAGTTTTAAAATTATTATAAATCTTGTATTTAACCAACGATTTCAAATATAGAATGTACTAAGAAAAAATATACAAATACATGAAAATATTAAATTTAATTTTCAAATAAATGATTTTTTTTTAAAAGAAAATATTTACACATTTTTTTTTTGTACTAAAGAAATTGGGGAATCCAAGGGCTTCAAGAAGCTCCGTCACTCAGTCAAGTTCAAATCCAGTCAGGTAAGATAGATAGGGTTCTAAAAAAGTAGGTGTGTAGACAAACTTTTTGTAGTATTTTTTAGAAAAGAAGAATAAAATAAAATAAAAATATTTTTTACACGTTAAAATTAGATTGAGTACAAATTCGTTTACAACTCCTTAAAAAAATTATTTTTAATTTTTGTATAAATTAATTTTAAACTTATAAAACAGTTAACTTTATTATTTTTTCAATATTTTCCGCTTCTAAAAGACCTAATATTCATGCAGTTATATAGTGCCAGATGTCATGATGTGTATATCTTTATAACCTGCAAAAGTGCATATTCAAGAAGAGAGTTATAACGCTGTAGAGCAGGAAGAAGAGAGAGAATAGAATGTGAAAAAAAAAATGTTCTGGAAAGTTATTTCAAGAATGCATTTAACATGTTTTGGAAAGTTTTTTCCGGAACATATTTTATCTATTTTAAAAAGTTTTTTCCATAATACATTTCCAAAAAAATTATTTTGAAATATCATTCTAAAAACCTTGTCCAAACGATATTATATATGTCCTGAAAATCCAGTTTTAGAAAACTTATTCAAAAGTATATTTCTTGAATTCAAAATTTCCTGTTTCAGAAATTATATTACAGAAATTCCAAAAAGTCTGTTCTGAAAATTTTCTAAGACTAACCTTGAAATCACTTTTATAAAGAAATAGCGTAACACAGGTAAGATAATGTTTTGTATATGTGTTATTATACTAGTAGGTGAAATTATATTTATATTTATTAAAATTATATTAAAATAAAGTTATATTTATAATGTTATTAAATTAATATATATATATATATATATATATATATATTAAAATTATATTTATTAAAAATAAAGTGAAATATATAAGAACAAATAAAAGAATAATCATTGATAAATAAAGAAGAAAAGAAGAAGTAGAAACATCTGATTTTATAAAAAATTTATAAAAATAACGGTCAATTTTTAAAAATTTAATAAATTATTATATTTAAAGGATAAAATCGGTATTTTAAAAAATGTAAAAAAAGAGGAATCCCTCTATATTATTATAGATAAAGGGACTGTTTCAAAATTATAGGAGTGTGCCAATAAATTATTGAGTTGCAGACAGGAAAAGCCTCACAAGAATTCGTAGGAAGGCGTATCCTAGGGCATGTATCTGGATTTGGGTTAACCCGCCCAATTTATTGGGAGATTATGAATTTAGATTAGGGGACACTATGGCCCAACTTCTATATTGGGCTCAGGTTTTAGTTAAATCTTAAACAGTTTAGAAGGTTTTTTTTTAAAAAAAAAATTACTTCATTCTTTCTTCCTGCATCTCCAATGTTGTGAGAAAAACTCAAATTATTTATGGATTTAAAATATTCTAAAATATTCAATCTAGAAATTTATTAAGATTATGGAATTCAAAACTCAAAATTGGATTATACAATTAGAAAATGTATATACAATTTAAAATACACTTTTAAGTTTGAAAATATATTTTGATTACACAATCTAAGACCTATTCTTATTATACAATTCAAAATACGTTTTAAAATTACGTCGTCTAAAAATATATTTGAGGTTGTACAATACAAAATATGTTTATAGATTATTTAATCCAAAACTACAATCCAAATTATACGATGAAAAATATATTTTCAAATTATAAAATGCAGAAATACATTTTAAATTATATAATCTAAAAATATGCTACAAATTATGTATTCTGACAACCCAGAAATACATTTCATAAAGTCTTACAATGTATTTGAGAATGTATAATTCTGAATACATTTCTATATTACGAAATCTATTTATTCAAAAGTGTATTATAAAGTACACTATGGGATAATGCAAATCTTAAGTGTATTTTAAATCAAAAATTATATTCTAATCATGCAAATCTTAAATGTATTTCATAACCCACGGACATTTTAGACAATTTTAATATAGAGATGCAGGAAAAAAAAAAACATAGAATTGTAAAAAGCAATTTCCTTCTTCCTATGTTTCTTTATAAGCATAAGGCTGTCGTGGCTGTAACTCACAGTATATTCTAATAAGTGTAAGTGTGGAATTTTTTATTTTTTTGTAATTAATGATCTTTAGAAGAGAAGAATAAAATTAGAAAATATTTTGTACACGTTAAAATTTGTTTACGTACAAATTCGTTTATAGAGCACTCTCATATAATTTCTAAAAAAAATTCTTTTTAATTTGTTCATAAATTAATTCAAACTTATAAAACAATTAAATTTATTATTTTTTTAATATTTTCCTCTTCTAAAAGTCCTAATATTCATGCAGTTATGTGGTGCCAGATGTCATGATGTGGCCGTAGTTTATCTTTATAACGTGCAAAAGTGCATATTCAAGACATGCAAGCATGAAGATCTTTGAATCATTGCAACGTGGATATATTCATAAAAGCTTAGCATTACTTTCATGAATACTATATAATTTCAAACAAAATATCCAATTTTTGTGTTAAGAAAGAAAAATGAGTTTTGTTTTCTTAAAAAAGATTAGCCAATTTGACTTGCAAAAAAACAATTAGTGTTCACACTTAAGTTAATCTAATACCTGAGCTGCTTGGAATTGACCATTTCATAAAATAATAATTTCATTTACACAATTATTGATTTTCAAATATGAATAAAAAGAAAAGTTGAATCTGAAATGCATGTGTTTACACTATTTGGTGTTGGTACAAGTGTTGTTGAAGGAATATTAGATTTTAGCTACAAAGCTCAACAGGTGAAGACAGTGAAGATAATTCTCAACCTAATACCAGAGATTGGTTATTATTGTGTTTGATTTGTTATGAATTTGAGGAAGATCATGGTAATAAATTGGTTAGGTTTGTCTTAAAGTAGTTTAATTGATTTAGTTGGTACATGGCTACAGATTCAATCAAACCCAACCACTATTTTTTCTTATTTTCTTAGATCCACCCATTGCAATTAGGTTAAAAACTCTCCTCTTAAACCTCCACTCCTCACATTTTCTCCACTTTTTAACCTAGCTTATTGAAAAAGAAAAAAAACCATCACTAATTGATAAACTTCAATCCCTAAATGTTTTATTTTTAATGACCCTTCAATTGACCAATTATTAATAATTCTATTAGTAGGTTTAGTTTGTTTGGAAGATGGTTAACAAGATACTTTTGAAATGTTTTGTTATTGATGAAAAGCAAAAAATAAAAGAAAGCAATTATATAATAATTTATATGTAGAATCAAAGTCACTGCATGCCAGTGCAAGAACATAATTATTCATGTTTCCAGCAATAGAAACTGTGTCTGCTACCCTATCTTTATGGAATCCGAAGAAACCTTATTCTCCAAGTGTAATCCAGAAGGAAGAATCTCAGAAAGAAAACGATAACCAAACTCAACACTTTAACTAATCATAAGATGAATCTTGATTTGTTTTTTGTGTTCAAAATAAACCTTATCAGAATCAATTCTCTTCCTTTACAACATGGCTGATGCATAAACATGCAGCACCAACAACTTAACTGGAACAAAAGTAAAAAACTGGTCGGAACAGTGGTAAAGTTAGAAATTCTACAACAAACTTCACATTAATCTTTTCAAATCCCTTTATCTTTTCGGCTTACACCTTAACAAATCGCTCTTAGAATATATGTATACACTAATTATGAGATCTCAACAGGAACAGACAAAAGCTCCAAGACAAATCAATTGACCATACCAGAATGAAAATCGACGATGCTGACCAAAATTTTGCACCTGCTATGAACTATGCACATGGAAACTGTATTCCGGGTATTCTTGGCTTCGAGTTAGAAACTAAAGTTTTGAGATACATAATAAACCAATTTAAGAGATTGATCGATCCTAAAAACTGTGTAGTGCATGTGGGTTCTGCACCAAAATTATTGCATCATTGGTGATCCTGTCTTCGAACTTTCTTGGTGCTTTGTTGTGTTGGGAACAATAATTCGAACACCTCTTTTGACAGATCAAGTGGGTGTCTGCAGTGGTTGAAACAAGATGCTTTTCTTTTCAGAGATGGTTTGGTTTTTCTCGGTGCAGGTGGGCACTGAGAGGGCACCGAAATCTTGTGGTCCAAAGAAGTTGGAGTTTTGAAACCATCGTTTTCTTCATCTTCCTCCTCTTTCAGTTTTTCTTCTGATGATGATGCTGAATCATCTTGTCTGCGAACTGTTACTCTACAGATCTGTTGATTTTCTTCTTTCTCTTCATCTCTATCTTGGATGCTTCGTGAATACCTAGGTTTGGAAGAAGAACTGGTTTCGATGTTCTCAGTTTGGAACTCCAACATGGGTCTCTTCAGAATCTGGAAATCGCTCTCTTTGCCATCATTGGTGAGGAACTCTGGATTTGACATTCTCCTTTTGAAGTGCATGAAGTGAAGAAAACAGTGAAGAAAGAAGGGATAAGAAAGAAGGGGTTAAGGAGATGTTTATAGAGAGATCCAATGGTGGGAATATAATCATGAAATCACAATCTCTTCCTTTTCATTTAATGATTTCTCTTTGGCTTCTTTGGAAGCACTTTTGGGAATGTGTTTCTCTTACCATCTGGGTTTGTGTCCCACAAAGAGTGAACGTTCAGAGTTTTATAATACAATGCATCGGATCTTATACCAATTCTTCAAGGATAAAGATACTTGTACAGACTTATTACACTTCTTCAACTCATAAACATATGTGTCATCATCTCACTACTTAATAAATGATTCATATAACCATCTTTTTTCTATCACTATACTTTTCGATAATATACCGATATTTTGACATCACACTTTTTTTTTATTTATTACCATTTGACATCACACTTTTTCTTTTTATTTATTACCATTTGTCAGTATTCTTCGTTCTTATTCACTGACTATTTCTTCTAAAAATATAAAAATTAACTTTTATTAAAATTATTTTATCTTTATAATAATAATAATCAAATAGTCGTCAAATGACAAAAAATTTTTTTTTTCAATATTAAGAAGTAAATGTCTTTCTCTTGATTATGGAATATATAACAAAGGTTGACTAAAAAAAATCATAGTATATAGCTAAAATTGCCCTTCAATTAATATGTTGTATTGTTGTAAAATTTGATGTAATTGTGTTGTAGAATATATCATATTGTATACTAATATAGACTAATTTAATATTAGTTACACAAAATTTTTATAAGCAGAATTATAATCCAATGTTAAACTATTGATAAAAGACTTCTTTTTTAATAATTGTATCTAATTTGTTTTGGGTAACATAACTTATAATTTGAGAATTTGGTTAAAAAATTAAATGTTAAGAAAATCGCACAAAAGAGCTTACAAATATAGATATTTCAGTTTGGTCCATAGCTCTTTTGAGTCAAACAAATTGATTTTGCTAATTGAGGGTGTATTTGACAAAAGTAGGGAATAAGTTAGTTAAAAATTAAAAAGTTAGTTGGGTCAAAGTTGAAAGCTTAAAACTGATGAACCAAATTAAAAACATTTGGCAAAGCTAATTGTTAAATTATGGGATAAAAGTGTATAAAAGAAGGGTCGTGATGATAAGATAATGAAAATTGAGCAAACAACAATTTTTAAAAGCCATATTGATGTGGTATTTCAACAACCGTTGCTAAAACAAAAAAAAAAAGTCTAATTTATTTAAATAAACTTTGATTACTCGATTAAATGACTAGAAAGAATTTAAATAGCCTCGCCAAACACATTTCCAATTTAACAAAAGACTTATTCGGTTGAAGAGACAAGTTCAATGATATTTTTTAATACAATTTGATTTTGTTGATACGTAACTTGTTTGAATTAGCAACACTTTGTTTTTCCTTTCTCACAAATATCTTTTTTTATTTATTTTTGTTTTGAAACTAGGAGTTAGAAAACTAGTCACACTTAAGGTTTCTACGGTCGTATTGGGTTTGAATTAGATATAACACTATAATGTGAAACTTTGGTTTGCTTTTCTGATATATAGTAACTTTAATGCATCTATGCACGTGATTCTCTTTTTTGGGGACCATTTGGTCACAACCCTGCAACTGTTACGAATACCCTTTAGATCTATTGCTATATTTGATACATATATCATCACTACTACGATATACTTTGTTTCACTTGCAAGCAATATAGTTGAAGAGATAAAGGTACCCAAAATTTGACTTTAATAGAAGGTCTACATCATTATATTCATTTATAGGCTTTTTCAAAGTGTTGTATTTTATGGCAAAATCATAAAAGCAAAACTACAACCATTCCAGAACCCCAGCTCAATTTCCAAGGATACTTAGATTCGATCGTTTCACTTTTTCACCGGTTTATGTTTTTTAACGACTTTTAAATTTGTTTTTAATAATTTTTTTCTGCCATGTTCTTTACTTAGATGAATAAAGAAAATAAAAACAAACACAAAACTGACAAAAGCCGAGGAAAATTGATGGAAGAAGGTGGTTCATTATTTATTATTTAACAATCATTAAAGTATCCAAGGATGGATCACACATCATGTGACTAAAAATTCAACATCTCTCTATGACATCACCTAACCAAATTAATGGATTTTTTTATAAGTCAATGACCTCTCCTATATCCCTAATAAACATATTCCATTTTTTTTTTCCTTTTCTGGGACAGAACAAGCACACCCTCGTAGGTTCGTGTGTTGGAGATATTAAATACCGTGATTAAAGTGTGATTAGGGAGCTTAATTAGAAATTTTAGTGATTTAGCTTACGTGTGGGTTTTCACCTGAAAGATTTTTCATTTTGTATGGTTTTAGTTGGAAGGTAGTTGTGTTGTGAATGTGGTTTTTGTGTTTGATTATAGTGGTCGCTTTCTACTTTGTTTTGGAGTAAGAGGCAAAGAAATAAAAGTGATAGTGTCCCATTCTTCTACTTAATCCATGGATTGGTGACTTAGGATTCCTTCACTCAAAATAGAAGCAATTTCAGATTTGGTGAACTTCCAAAGCTAGAATAGCTGTCCCCTAACATACTATATAACTAACTACCATCATATAAACAGGAGCTACCTTCGCAACCTCATAAATTTCAAATACTCACTTTTATTTCTTTTAATCTCTCCAAATCCAACGTAAATGCATCTAATCAAGTGCATGGTTTTCATCGTCTTACACTATTTAATCACTTCCTGTGTTTTCTTTGCATTAGGTGAGATCAAAAGTAAGTACAATTAATTAAGTATCAGGTTCTTTATAGATTTATATATTTTCAATTAAGATTTTATTAAATGTGTTTTGTTTATTGACTACTTTCAATTTTTATTTTTCAAGACACTTCCTCTCATGTCATTCTTTTATTAACTTTGTTTGACCATCTTATTTACTTGTTTTTTCGTGTCATAAAATGTGAGATTTTGTGGTTGTTGTATAATAACTTTGATTGGAAATATATTGGATATTGAGGTCGCCATGTTTTTTTATGACTTTCATGTCATTACCTACAACAATCAAAAAATCTTCATTTTGGTCGTTATTGATATAGGTAGACATGTCTTTCGATGACTTTCATGTTATCACCTACAATGACTGATAAACTATCATGTCACCATTATAAATATAATTGTCGATGACAGTCTCGTGTTTATCCAACACGTTTTTAATGAAAACAATAAAATCATAAAATCTTTCATTTCTTAATAAATGAAGACAAATAAATAAGTAAAATAACATGATAAAATAACGCTTGAACAAACACAATTAATGAAAAAGTTAAACAAACACAATTAATGAAAAAGTTAAACGACATGATTCAATTAAAAAATATAATTGAAAATACTCAAATATATAAAAAAAAATTGAAACTTAATTAAGCCTAAAAATGTACAACATATTTAGCCAATATATTATTATAAATTCTTACTATTTATATAAATTTATATAAATTTGAACTTGACCAAAGAAAAAAATAATTTAAACTGAATTGAAAATTAAAAATATATATTCTAAACCATATATGGTTTAAAATAACATGTCTATAGTTTAATAATTTGGTTCGTTCAAGGTATTGTGTAATTTAAATAAGTATACAATTTTAATTGTGTTTTAACCTACAAAACATAATTCATCTAATAAACTAAAGAAGGAGAATCATTGACATAATGATTTGGTTATTTGAAGTTTTCAGATTTGGTGGCTAATTAATCGTGGTAGAGTGATTAGTTGTTGGTAATGGTAGACACTTGCATTAATTAAAAGGACCGCACCGGCACCACCACATGGTTTTAAGCATCATTGCAAATCATGTTATGGCTTATGATTTTACCAACATTATCTCATTTGTAGGTTAATTCTTTTCACCAACCCTCCCTCCACTTTGACTCAAATTTATGCTGCGAATTTTTATGAAGTTTGGCTTAACACACGTTAGCACATTTTTTAGTATTCAAGATTTTAAGAAAAAAACTACAATGCTAGAAACTTAGTTTCTCTACGCACCTACGAAACAAGTAGCGATAACTAGAATGCATTCCGTTTCATGAAATTTAGGAATGGTAGCTAGCATCATATTAATTTTATACTTAACACGTTCGATTTGACAAAAAAAAAAAATCATTGTATATAATTAATAGGGGTTTAAAGTTTTCCCTAAATGGCCAAATGAGTTTTTAGTCTTTATATTTTTAAGGATAGAAAAAAAAAAGATAAATATTATCACTACATTCACTAAAGTTTATTTATTTTAACTCTTTAAAGTTTATTTATTTTAACTCTTTACGATGTAAGGATGAAATAAAGTTTGGTTACAATAATATAATCTAAATTTCCTAATTTAGACTGGTTTACAAGGATGACAAAAATATTTATATTTATGAATATCTGTAGATAAAATTTGTCATAGATAATGAGTTAATATATTTGTCCTGAACCAGAACATTGGCGCCCACCGTGGGGTTCGGTAAAACTCGATCCTTACCCCATCAAGATAATAAACAGTGAAAGAAAAGAAGAGGGAGAGACGAATTAGAGGATGAATCGAGGCAGAGGAGCGGCGCGTGAAGGGCCTACTAGGCAACAGATAATGCAGAGCATACTGGAGCTACAACGACAGAATGAGGAGATCAGAATGAAGGCGGAGGCTGATTAGGCTCAGCTTGAAAAGGAGAGAGAAGAAGCTCGCAAGAAGGCAGAAGAAGACTTACAGGCGTTAAGGGAAGAAGCTTTGGGAGAAAGAGAGAGGTTGCGAAAAGATGCGGAAGAGACCCATCAACGATTGGAGGAGGCACTTCGACAACAAGAACAGTTACGGAAGGCGAACGAAGATATGCAAACCCGATTGGAGGCTACTAGGGCTGGTTTCCGCTATTCATGTCGGTTGAATCCCGATGTGAGTGATGCCAGTCCTCTGGTAGATGCAATCATGGACGAGCCGATCCCACAGAATTTCGTGATTCCAAAAATCACACCTTTCACGGGGAATTCTGATCCTGAATTACATTTAAAAGCATTCCAGGCTCGGATGATGATATCAGGTGGTAACGATGCTATACGTTGCAAAATGTTTGTGGGTACGCTGACCGAAATTGCCCTAGAATGGTTTAACACTATACCGAATTCGTCCATTAGCTCATTCAATGACTTCAAACGTCTTTTCCTGGAGAGATTCTCAGCAAATAGAGCCAAACCAGTGGAGATGACAAACATGTTTGATATAAGGCAAACCGCCGAAGAGACGTTAAAACAATTCCTTAATCGATTCACCAATATCAGTATGAGGCTGATAGACCCTAACGAGGGTTTGCTAGTCAAAGCCTTTGTGAAAGGACTTCGAGCCAGCTCGTTCGGTGAGTCCCTGTACCGATATCCACCGAAGAGCCTTACAGAGATTAGACAAAGGGCAGCTGTGGAAATAGAGACTGAGGAGGCCATGCGCCACAAAAAGGCAGGAGACAAAAGACCAGTGACTCATTCCAGGAGTGAAAGAGATATGACAGCTTATCGAAGAGAAAGAACTCCTCCTAAAATGAAGTCAGATCGACGTTTCGTCCCTTATGTGACACAACGAAGGACCGAGTATCCGCAAGTGCGAAAAATACCGAATCTCAAGGTGCCACTGGCCCAAATCTTGGAGGATGTGGAGATAGCAAAACATTTGCGCTATCCTGACATCGCGGGGAGAGCACTCGGCAGTAGATTGGATGCTTGGTGTGAGTTTCATCAAACCAGAGGCCATGACACCAACTCGTGTTATGGTTTGCATTATCAACTTTCTGTTTTGGCAAACAGTGGACTTCTGGAAAAATTCATGAAGTCGGGTGCCGATGAGAAATCATCTGAGATTCGCATGGTTCCCGATGTACATGAAACACCCATTTTGGGGGATTTTAATACGATAGCAGGAGGTTTTGCGGGAGGAGGCCAGACCAGCTCGGCTAGGAAACGATATGTAAGGAGTGTCATGACTACGGCCATGGTGGACAAGCCGAGGCAAGCTCCGGACATAACATTTTCAAATGATGATCTAAAAGGGGTAATCCCACATGAAGATGACCCCATAGTCGTGTCGGTGATTATGATGGGAAGGAATGTCCACAGGGTACTAATTGATCAGGGAAGTTCTGCCGACGTGATGTTTTGGAGTACTTTCATAGGGTTACAAATACCGATAGATCAATTAAAG
>Ga0214542_1009303_pt1 | contig 15401 bp, 6 predicted proteins | sample CNSS1metaG_FD_160096 | JGI IMG/M metagenome (GOLD analysis project Ga0214542, IMG submission 160096) | Root nodule microbial communities from cowpea collected in UCLA plant growth center, Los Angeles, California, USA - CNSS1 | ecosystem: Host-associated > Plants > Roots > Nodule | place: USA... | reverse complement strand
TACTTGCCTAGAAAGTTAATTAACATCGATGCCCCTCCTTCAATAGGTCCCCAGGGCCTGTTTTGGGGCCCAGGCCCACTCATGGCCCAAGCTAGGGCCCAGGTCAAAACCCAGCCCATGCAATGGTTAAACGTCATTAATGTTCTATAAATACACGTGGACCTCATCATTTAAAGGTACGCATTCATTAATTGCTGATTTGACTCCTTGAGAACTTTGACTTACTTGAGCTTCGGAGATTCTTCTGCAGGTAACCCCTCCTGGGTTCAAGCCGACATGTATCGAATGGGAAGAGGCCAACTAAAGAGATAGCGGACTACATGGTAAGGTGATACTCGTGCCTAACTTATCTTATTTGTCCCTCTGCAGGAACAGTTTCAATTTAGAACTAAATTTAAATTACTATAAAATTAAATTAAATTAAATTTTAAAATAATAAATAGTTCAAACAATTATTTCTACTAAGTATAATTTCAGTTCTTGTAATTACATGTGATATTATAATTTGTTCCTCCTCAAAGTTCAATATAATTTGTTTGTATACTTTAGCGATGCATGGAAGTTGAAATTACGTGTGGTAGCCATGTGATAGCCATGTGTTCTAACATGTTAGTCCAATCAGCATGGTCGTTAGACATGATAACTAAAAATTATCGTTGTTTTTTTTGAAAGATGAATTTCCTATATTACTAAAATATAAAAACAAATTTTATATGAATTTTGACATAGAAACGAATTCAAATTTCACATATAATTTTATAAAGTAACGCATACTTAATCCTATATTTTTCAGTCAAATCCTTTTTTGTTCTCTCAATTCAAATAAAGTTTGTCTTTTATCAATTTTTCTATACGAACATTCACATAGAAACGAATTCCAATGTATAATTTTATAATGTAAAACATACTTAATCCTATATTTTTCAGTCAAATCCTTTTATTTTCTCTCAAATCAAATAAACTTTTTTTTTTATTAATTTTTTTCTCCTCCCTTTACTTTCCGGCCCCTTCAATTCAATCCGATTTTTTTACCCACACAACACAATTTCCCTTTAATTTGACCCACATAACACATTGTACACAAATAGCACAGTTTGCGTTTGACATTGGGAATTTGGTCCCTAGGGACCTGAATTACAGGTAGCCATTTTGCATTTTTTTTAATTCCTAGTCAAAATTTGGTCTCTAGAGACCTAAATTCTGAACTGACACAACAAGTAAAATAGACATTTGTGACAATTAAAATGACAAGTTTTAGTGGTTAAAAGCCGTCACAAAAGAAATTTCGAACGGTTTAAAAAACCATCAGAATTACATATGTGAAAAATAGTTTGTGACAAAAAAAAATTTAACCACTAGTATTGCTGTCAAAAAAGAAAAAAAAATACCAGCGATTAAAAATCGTTACAAAATTTACTTGTATTTTATGATATTTTATCATATTTTGACAATCAAAAACCGTCATAAAATAGATCACATTTTGACGGTTAAAAATTGCCACAAAGTATATAATCTTTTAATGATTAAAAACCGCTACAAATTATATAATATTTTAATAATTAAAAATCGTCAAAAAATATTTTAAATAAATTTTAAATTTTTTAAAATTCTAAAAATATTTATTAGTTATTTTTCAATAACCAATATTTCATTTATTTATTTTATTTAAAATTATTTTTTATTTACTTATTTATTAAAGAGAGTTTTCTACTTTTCAAGCCTATTATTGATTAACCTCTTTGTAATAAGCTCTCTAGAATATTTATAGACTAAAAGAATCAACTTTATACAGAATTGAATTTTAACTTGTGACCTAGTGCCATAAACGAAGTCCTTCATAATTGTATGGTATAAATCTCACATTTTTTATTGAGAATGTAACATCCTGGTCGGATATTACTACTTTAAATAAAATAAAATGAAGCTAAAATAAAATGCATTAAGTAATCAAAGTTCTTTCCAAAATGCGGGATATTTTCAAACTTTATTAAAAGCACTAAAAGATAAAATCCATAAATACGTTCAATGCTTACAAATGTAAAACAATTTATAGTAACTGATTACAAAAATAATGCATAAAATAATTCCATGTAAAAATTCCCATGTTGACCCCACTCCGGCTCTAAGAATCTACGTGCTCACTTGCATCAACATTTGCTCCCATGTAACGAGTTACATGATCATCGCCAAACACACATAGATAGAGTGAGCTCAAAATAAAAAACGCATTACAAGGTACATTATAATAACAATTAAAAACCCCTAACACTTTTGCTACACTCAAACCTCAGACCCAAACATTCATATCTTCCTCTAGACGCCTCTTGATTCTATACTCTTTGATGATTATATTGATCGATGCTTGCTGCCACGAGTGTCTACTCACCCTTCCGACTACAGGCTACCACCTATAGTCCACACGCGGGAATAATCTTGTCATGACCACAATCCACAACAATAAGTGGAGTTCCCCAATACGAATCGCAGTCCATATTTGTCCCAAGACTACCAAACTTGTCGGATAACATAGAGGAGGGCAATCTTTCAAAACCCATTTGTACGAACCACAATCTCACACACTCTACGGGACTTCCAAAACCACCAGGCTACAACCTCGAGTGGCCACATGTTAATCCAATACAAGTTGCACTCATAACTGGCCCCCCAGCAAAGCATTGCATCAAGACCTCCATCCAAAGTCGTGTAGAATTCTCCTTGTAGTCATATTCAGCCCTTGAACCGCTTGACGCCATACACCGTGTTGTTAGGCGCGCTCCAGGCCACCTGGCAGAACGCTTGGTGCTGCCAAACGCCTGGCGGAACGCTTGATGGGACCCCTTACATCGCCAGGTGCCAACTCTCGAGTTTTGTTCCAGAGTTCTCTTTGTGGCCTATCGCCTAACGGGTCCACCTACACCGCCAGGCGCCACACCAGTATCATGACAACTACTAATTTTTTTGTGTTACGTCTCAGGTTTTCCCATATCACACATCACATGCACAAATTTAGATCACCAATTTTCATGTCTACACATCTCAACAAGACTCAAAATTTTACTATCACCCACCATATACAACCATCGTATATACTCATGTGTTCTCACCAATTTTAAATCATGCAAACAAAATATTTCAACATTATTCAAAAAATCACTCCACAATTACATTAAACCCTACTATTAACATCCAAAACCACGACATTTATTTTAATGTCTCTACTTTTATCTCAAACTTTGATAAATTAAAATATAATGATGAAGGATTATCTTGTTTTCTTTTAGAGTTATGAATATGGTGAAGTTGTTAAAGAAAGCTTTAAGAAAATTCCCACTGGACATTAAGATACCAAGCTATCTAGATGTGAAGGTTCATTTCTCAAGCTCATGAAAGGAAGAAGAGAGTTGGATTCAAGTAACACACACACACGGATTCAACAACACTAACGAATAAATGAAAGAAGAAACATTAAAAATGGAAAGCATAGAAGATGGAGTATGGAAAAAGCACGCCACTCATAGGGGGGATCTAAGCCAACCAAGCCCTAGAGATGAGTGATGGTGCCGCCACTTGCAAGCAAGATAAGGCAAAGGTGAGTTCACTTCTAGGAAGGAGAGCTCACGGAAAATGAATGGTTGAAACACAATACTTTAGCAACAAAATGATCAACCCTTTTACAAGACAAGGAGCACCCATTAAATAGGAGTTCATAGGGGTCCTTTAGTAAATACACAAACATGGAATGAACTAACAAGCAAACCCTAGAAACTTTAAAGCATGAGAAGTCTCGGCCAAGTGAGTGCATATGATTGGTGGATGCATTCCCATGAGGATTCTAGGCCAAAAGAGGAAGGAGACCAAGTAGCCTTCAAAGGAATAAACCAAAAAAGCAAAAGGAGACAAGGTACATGTTTACTTTTGCTTTTGCTTTATGCTTTTTGCTTTCCTCTCTCTTCCACATCATCCAAGTGCTCCAATCATCATGTGCCACCTAGCCATGCTCTACTTCTTCTTAATTACCTACAAAAACAAGACAAACAAGGATTAGCATGTTGGTTTAAGTTAATCTAATCTTGGTCAAAAGGTCAACTTGGGTCAAAGTCAACAAGTCAACCAAAATAAGTCAACTCTAAACCAACTTAGGGAATTCAAACTAAAGAAATGCAAAACAAAAATAAAGATGATGGAATAGAAGACTCCCCTCTAGACATGCTTCTAGTGATCCTTCTTGAGGGAGCTTCTAAGGTGGTGTTGGTGGTGGTCACACCTTCATCATATAATATTATTTAATATTTCTAATAATAAATACATATATTTATTTACATTCCAGCCAATTACAGTAGCCAAATTCATTACCACTTATACTTTAGGACACCAACCCAAAGTTTTCTAAGAATGTATACTAAAATTCCCAAATTCCTATACAAGATAAATATTATATTATCTTGATATAAAATTGAGAATGAAATTAGATTTAAATAATTGCATCTTCTATTTCTTAGGTTTTCACGGATGGTTAATATATAATATACCCCACTGCCATCTAATCTTAAACCTTATATTGAATCCTTTATATAATATTATACTATTATTATATATATATATATATATATATATATATATATATATATATAGATAGATATAGATATATACGCGTATCAAACATTCCACACCTAATATAGCTTAAGATATAGATATATAATATATTATATCCCTCCCTTAAAATGAACAAGGAAGAATCCAAAACTAACTAAACCCTTTCTCACTTTCATGATCCCATTAGATACAAAGATGTCATAAATTCTAGGCTCAAACCCATTCACTTACGTGTACTGCAACCACACAATTATAAAAGAAAGGAATCTAAAAGTGATATAAACCAATGGAAGAGACAAAACAGCCCCATACCCATAAATGTGTTTCCTTTGTTTTCAATAGTGGGCCCCTTGATCAAATAATCTACCATGGAATTAAACTAAGTTTGAAGCAAAAGAGCTGCACTGAAAACTAACCAAAACGTAACCCATTTTCGAAAACATTTGGTTATGCATTTGATTTGCAATAAACGCACCCCTGCAATACCAACAATACGTACGTCCCCACCTAATGAATGCACTCTTCCTTGCTTAAATTGTGATAACAATTTTGATGTGCAATGAGTGTGAATAACTAACCAAAGGTCGACACTGCATCATGCTCCTAACCAAGGTTATTAGGTTTTAACCAAAGAATAAAAAGTACAAAGGTTGCTCACCAAGTGATTCCATCCCACCCACACAAAACTCTGATAAATAGGGTTTTTAATCGAAACTGCACCTAACATACACACTCTAACACTGGCGATCGATTGACGTGGAAAGACCCACTCCAAACCTTCATAGTTGTATCACTTACTACACCAAATCAACCCAACAATTGCTATACCAAGCCAACGAATAAAAAAAATCATGCACACATAAAAAAAAAAAGAAATCAAAACCTATAATGCATGTCCATACATAGGTTCAAGAAGAAACCACCGGTCAACTTACAGGTTCACACACCCGAAAGTCACAAAATAACCAACAAAAAAAGAACAAAGACATTCAACATTTTGACGTGTTCATACATCGGAGCAAGTAACAAGAACCAAACATCAAACTGCAAAAGAGAAAAGAAACAAGTTCAGAGAGAAAAGAAACAAGTTCAGCTTCCCCTAACCTGAAAATCCTGCTAAAATTTGATTCACTGAAGTTCCTCTTTGCTCCAACTTTAATCTCCATCCTCAAGACCTTCTCCCAGCCCTCTAACACTCTCACAACTCAACTTTTTAGGGTTTTATACTACCTTGTTTTCAGCCACACGAAATTGTGTTGTCCTCTTCCCTTTTCTACCTCTAAAACTAATATAATTAAATTGAAACGAAATAAATTTGAATCATTGATTTAATTGGGTCCTTAATGTCTAATTAAATCCCATTAACCTCTTTTTCTATATCTATGATTTTATCTTACTGCTCTAATCTCAAAGATACACTCAAAACAATAAAATAATTAAATTAACAAATAATTGACATATCCAAGACTCAAACCCAAATTCTTTTATAACAATTAAATACTCTCAACCAATTAAACTAATACTATTTCACATCATAAATTCCCATATTAAATACCATAAAAGTACCCACTACCCACATTTAAATTGGGTGATGATAATTGTTATTAACTTGAAAACTAAATTGCTGACACTAACTTGAGTTCTTAAATTCGCCATTGCGCATTTTCAAGCTCTACATTAGAAGGTAGTTGTCTTTCCCATATTCCTACCCATGTATACCTTTAAGTTACTCCTTTATGCTGCATGAGCTCCGTTATTGGCATTCTAGAACCACAAGATATATGCCATAATCGGAAATACATTTTTCAATAATTTTGTTACATCATCTGAGTCTATGATTATCATAAAATAATCTTAATTTTAAACTGATACTCATGTCACTTAGAAAAAATAGACTAAATTGTAAAACATTGAGTTCAACTGACATATGAATGAACATATAAAAAAAAAGTATGATAATGAAAAAATGTTTTGCAAATGCAATACCAAAACATATCCTAATAATAATTTCATTTCAGAAAACTTTGGCAGCCCTTCACCTTTCTACCACTGAACGAATAAAAGTCATCGACTACTGAAAGTGAAACCATTGACCATCCACCTATATAGAAATATGGCACCACTCACTAACAAGTCAACAACCATAATTTTAGTGGCAAGTTGCTTCTATAGTTTAAAGGTTGAAAGTCATCGTTAGAATAAAATCTTAACGACTAAATCAACGTTATGAGAATATACCACTGGCAACTGTACGAATGAAGGGATAAATTTGAGGCTCAAAAGGTTTAATTTGGGACTCAAGCAAGATTGAATTGCTTTTAGTAAAATACTATTAATATTTAAATGAATGATAATATAATAAATAGATTAATTTTACTAAAAAGATAAAAAAAACACATAAATTTATAAAGTAAAAAACAAATTTCATTAGAAACATAAATTAGAACATATAGCGTACGTACCCAACCTGAGAAATTCAGATTTTGATATATTATGAAAGAATTCCATTGCCGAATTGATTATGTTACTAAAGATATTTCTAAATGGTTACCTTCAAAAGGATTAAAGGCAACAAAATATATAAAGATAATTAAATATGTTGTATATTCTTTATAAAGGAGTCTAAAAAATCTATAAATACAGGCTATTGAAGATTTATATTTCATTAACAAATTTCCATAATTTAGAAAATATTCTAATAAAATACAAGGAAATTATATCTTATAGTTATTATATTTTTGGGTAGTTATTATAATTTTGGGATTAGAAATATATGATGTAAAATTTATTATTAAGAAAGTAGCTCCAAGACTTATTAACATGAATTTTCTGACTTGAAGGATTGCTAATTTTGAGTTACATTATTAATCTCTATATTTATTCTCTGATTTAGGATACTTAACTTTTTACAGGAACAAAACTCATGAAATATTCTCTACTAAATAAAGCATCTACAAAGTGTTTTTATCACTTTGATGTTCTTACTAACTTAGATATCAGAAAGAATTTTGCTGGTAGACAATCATTTAAGACTCAAATATCATCTTTTAGAGTTCATCTCCTAATAATCCATAGTTATACACAAAGATTTCTATCCTCCAAACAATTCATCCAAAAATGTTTTGTTTTTATAAGACCTCCATAACAATTAAAAAATAAATGCGAATTTAATTAAGTGTTTTGAGGTTATAAACTCAAATTCAAAAAAGAAAACATTCATAATTTACTTTGTATGTTTCAAACCGTAACATCCCATTTAATAGATAAATCTAATTAAATTAAACACCACATACTTTATAATATCCAAAGAGCACGAGGCTTAAAGTATAAAGAATTTTACAGTCATCCAAATATACCAAAAAGGAAACAAAAGCACTACACAATGCCAAGAACCAAATTTTAAAGTTCACAATTATCCAAAAGAGCTTGCTCATAAGCAAGGGATTAAAAAACTACAAAGGTCCTCCAAACATGAGCTCAACAGTGAGCTCAACATCAACGCATGACCACTACGCTGCAGCATTAACTCCATCATCACTACTGCGATCACCAGGGGTTTTCATATCTACTCACACCAGGGAATTGGTGATAATTGCAAAAAGGAAAACCCACACAAGAAGGCAGACACAAACAAAAGGGTAAGCTAGAGTAAAAGATCTTTATCATACAATTTAGCATGAAATTTAAAAGCAAGTAAACATCATTCATCCAAGCAAGACTCTAAGACTCAATTTATCCAGATACATATAATCGGTCAGATTCACCGGATGCTTGCATTTGTGGTGGCCTCTATTGCTTTGTAGAGCCATTGCCAATGAGTTTCACCATACCATGCACAAGATTAGCCTTCAAACATCTAAGGCCATTATCCTGCCAAAGACTAGGGTCTCCTGCTACTCTCACCACTTGAGTAAGTTAGTCTCACATAAGTCTGCTCTATGTGAGACTAACTGACTCCTTAGAGTTTCTTACTTGAATCCTTACCTAATTATATACACTACGGCACCACCATGAAATCTCACCAAGAGATTCATGAAATTACGTTCATCACATCTAACACTACCATGAAATCTCACCAAGAGTTTCATGGAATTACGTCAAATCTCATACCACAACCATGTCTCTCCAACCAACCACAAATTTATCAAGCATAACAATGTCATGCCAATATCCAACCAACCAACAATTCATGTTTTCCACTTCATACTCAACATAACAAAATCTCATTCTCATTTAATCTCATACAACATACATGGCATCATACTTCATGCCTTTACGGTAAAACACTCCATCAGGCAGGCAAACAACCACATCAAAGAACAAATCAAAACTAGAACACAAAACCTGTCCTAGTCTCGCTCAGGTTAGCAGTCCTCGCTTAGGCAAGAGAGGTTCTCTCGCTCAGGCAAGCCCTTTTCTCCTAGGCTTGAGCTCGAGCAGTGGAACAGTGGTTTCTACGATTTTTTCCTTAGGCGAGACCTCCCCACCTAAGCGAGATAACTTATCGCTCAAAACGGAGCCTTATCACCTGAGCGACAGTTCGAACATAAACTTGGGCGAGCTTCTACTAATCTTGCCTAGGCAAGATATGCTCGCTTGGGCGAGAATATCAATTCTCACCACTATTCACGCGTGCAATTGTCAGGCATTCGAAACCAAACAACATTTACCATTATTCCAAGCAACCACAACAACACACAAGCATCATAAACACGAAACAAAGCTAAAAATAGGCAGATACGAAGAAAACACGAAAACTTTAGCTTTCCTTACCTTAACAAAAGCTACTATGAGGGGGTTACAAGCACTAGCAGAAGGCACCGCAGCTCCAAGAACACCAAAGAATTGGAGGGAAACACACTACAAGCTTTGAGGAAAGGAGGAGCTCATTGAAACTCTAAGAGAGCTCTTTGCTTCAGCAATGGAAGGAGGAAGGGTTCCTGTTTTCTGATAATGGGACAGAGTGAGGGGGTTAGAGCTGGAAAAGGGTTTTAGGCACCCTAGAGGCTGGCTTTAGGCCCAAGAGAATAGGTTAGGCCCTTAAACATTTAGGACAGAAAAAAAAAATGGCCTTACACAAACTATTTATTTTATAAATTTAACTTTATGAAAAATATTTGCAGATTTCAATGCATAATCAAAGTTCCTAATTATCAGCTATACTTTAAGAGTGAAATCACAATGTGAAAATGTGATTAGGCGGACGTGAAGAACGCACCTGCTTACTCGGTATTTCCACGATTTCGCAAAAGACAGTTGTCAGTGATATCTCATGACAAAGTCAAAAATTTGTAATTTCAAAAACATGAATGATGGTTTTTGTTTTTCAACGAATGCAAGATAATACAAGGAAAAGAAAATGATAAATTCCTTTTCCATGTCTATATTGAAAGTATAATTCATATTTATTTTTTCATAATGTTTGAGTGTGTATATTATACATTTCTTTTTTGACTTAGTTTCATTTATCCGTCAATTTCATTCTAAAATTCCAAAGCTTTTTATTTTATAATATTTTTTGTTGATATGAAGCCCCGTAAAGATAAATTTGAGTCAAATGAAAAATATAAAGGATGGAATTATACAATTTATAAAATAAAAAATAGATTTAACGAAAGTAGCGTGAGTAAAGTCACCAAAGTTTTAGTTTTGAAAATTTGAAATAAAATTCTCAAGAACTAAGTCATCTGATATCTTTTTTACAATTCTCTTTTTCAATATATCTTTTTAATAATATATTTAAATTCCTTTTAACAAATTATAAAAAAGAAACAACAAAATATTAAAATTTAAGAAAGGTCGTTAAACTACAAAGTTTTTATTTTTATAATATAATTTTTATATTAAAAGTATTTTTTTTAATTTTATAAGAAAGTTAATTTATTTTGTTCAATAAGATAAATAATCAAAATATTAATCTAAAATTATATTACTTTCAAAAATTGGTCTTAAAATATTACAAGTTGGTCGAAGTTACTTTTACTTCCAAAGTGATTTAAATGCGTGATAGACTCGCGGGAGACTACAAATAGTACATCTTTTTGTAGTCTATAAAAGAGAAATAGATTTTTCAAATGAGAAATATCTCTCATCATACACTTCTCATAATAAACTATGAGAGGAAACACACTCCTGTGCTTTTTTCTTTTACCATTTCTCTGCATAAACCACAATGCCAACGTCTTTCCAACCAATGGCTATTTGCTTGGCAACGAATGTTCCATGTTGCTCCTTTTGAAAAATAACCTAATATTCAACCCTACAATTTCCAAAAAACTCACTCTTTGGAATCAAAATGAAGATTGTTGTCAATGGAATGGAGTGACATGCAAAGAAGGTCGTGTTGTAGCCCTTGATCTCAGTGAGGAGTCTATCTCAGGAAGACTTCTTAATTCAACCGTTCTTTTTGGCCTTCAATATCTTCAAAGCTTGAATTTGGCTTTCAACAACTTCAGTTCGGTGATTCCTTCTGAACTCTGCAAACTCAATAATTTGAGGTATTTGAACTTTTCAAATGCTGGCTTTGAGGGGCAGATTCCTAATGAAATGTTTCATCTCAGAAGGTTAGTTATTCTTGACTTGTCTTCTTCAATCTCCTCACCTCACACCCTGAAACTCGACAAGCCAAATATAGCAATGCTTTTGCAAAACCTTACAAAAATCACAGAATTATATCTAGATGGTATAACAATACCTGCAAAAGGACAAGAATGGTTTCATGCTTTATCTTCATTGCACAACTTAGTGTTCTAAGCATGTCATCATGCAATATGTCTGGACCTATTCATGCTTCCCTGGCTAAGCTTCTGTCACTCACTGTTCTGAATTTAAGCAACAACAGCATGTCCAGCTCAGTGCCAGATTCCTTAAAAAATTTGTCCAATCTAGTCATACTGCAACTCAGAAGTTGTGGCTTGAATGGCTCTTTTCCGAAAGATATCTTCCTCATGCCATCATTAGAGGTGCTTGACATCTCAGACAATCAAGATCTTATGGGTTCTTTGCCAAACTTCCAACCACGTGGTTCTCTTCGTGACTTGAATCTCAGCGAGACAAGTTTCACAGGAAAGCTTCCGGGTGCAATTTCTAACTTGAAACATATTGATATATCTTATTGCCAATTTAATGGAACACTTCCTAGTTCAATGTCAGAACTCACCCAGCTAGTTTATCTGGACTTGTCTTCCAATAACTTTTCAGGTACACTCCCTTCTTTTAATATGTCCAAGAATCTCACATATTTGTCCCTATCACATAATAGTTTAATGGGGGTGTTACCATCTAATCATTTTGAGGGCCTTAAAAATCTCGTCAACATTGATCTGGGGTTTAACTTTTTCAAAGGGACTCTTCCCTCATCTCTGCTTAAACTTCCATATTTGCGAGAACTTAAACTTCCCTTTAATCAACTCACTGGTCTGTTGGATGAATCTGTGATGACCTCACCTACACTGGAGATGCTTGATTTGGGTAGTAATAATTTGGAAGGACCTATTCCTTTGTCTATATTTAACCTTAGAACACTTCGTGTCATTCAACTTAATTTAAACAAGTTTAATGGCACATTACAGTTAGACATGATTCGCAGGTTGAGTAACCTGACTACATTATGCCTTTCGCATAACAATTTGTCAGTTGATATATACTCTAGAAATGATCATGATCCGTCACCCTTTCCTGCTCTAAGAAATATCATGTTGGCATCTTGCAAGTTGAGAGGAATCCCTAGTTTTGTGAAAAATCAATCAACATTACTGTATCTTGACCTTGCTGACAACGAGATTCAAGGAACAATACCTTATTGGATTTGGCAACTTGAATATCTTCTTCTCTTGGACCTGTCCAAAAATTTCCTAACAAAATTGGAAGGAAATATCTGGAACTTGAGTTCAAACCTTATGCTTCTTGATCTTAGTTCCAACCAACTACAAGGGCCATTGCCATTCCTTCCAAGGTCTGTAAATTATATGGACTACTCAAACAATAGATTTAACTCGGTCATTCCAACGGACATTGGAAATCGTCTCCCTTTTGTAAAAGTGTTGTATCTTTCAAACAACAGTTTTCAAGGACAAATCCCTGAATCCTTTCTCAATGCTTCAAGTCTTCTTCTACTCGATCTTTCTCGCAATAACTTTGATGGAACGATTCCCAAGTTTTTTGCTGAGTTGAGTAGCACTCTTCGGGTGTTGAACTTTGGTGGAAACAAACTTCAAGGATATATTCCTGATACTCTGCCAACTTCATGTTCTCTACAGTTATTGGACCTAAATGACAATCTCTTGGAGGGTACCATCCCAACATCTTTAGCATATTGCCAGAAACTACAAGTCGTGAACCTTCGAAGAAATTTATTAACCGACAAATTTCCTTGTTTCTTAAGTAAGATTTCCACCTTACGAATCATGGATTTACCGCTAAACAAACTTCATGGGTCAATTGGGTGCTCAAAAAGCAGAGGTGAATGGGAAATGCTCCATATGGTTGATGTAGCATTCAATAATTTCAGTGGTGCAATACCAGGAGCACTATTGAACAATTGGAAAGCAATGATGCGAGACAATGATAATGTCGGACCAGAACTTGGCCACTTATTCATTGATATCATTGATAACTATGATCCCAAGAATTTTAAGGATTTATTGTCACACTTAGACAAAACTATTGTAGCAAAGTTGGCTAAAATTGTTGCAAACGTACCTCGCTCTATTCTTGACCAGGGGTCCTCAGATACCTATCAAATAGATCTTTCTCAGTATCAAAATTCAATTCTTATTACAAATAAAGGTCACCAAATAAAACTGGACAAAATCCAGAGAGCCTTCACTTACGTGGATATGTCAAGCAACAACTTTCAGGGTCCAATACCAATTGAGATAATGCAGTTCAAGGCAATGATGGCTCTTAACTTGTCAAATAATGCCCTCTCTGGTCATATCCCATCATCTATTGAAAATTTGAAGAATCTTGAATCCTTAGACTTGTCAAACAATTCTTTATGTGGAGAAATCCCTAGAGAGCTTGCTAGTCTAAATTTTCTTGCATATCTGAATCTCTCAAACAATGACTTGGTGGGTGAAATTCCAAAGGGCACACAAATTCAGACATTTGATGGAGATTCCTTTGAAGGAAATGAAAAGTTATGTGGGCCTCCACTGACCCGTAATTGCAGCAATATTGGAATGCCAACTCCTGAAACACATCAATCTCATTCTAAGAGCTCAATTGATTGGAGTTTATTAAGCGCAGAATTGGGATTTATTTTTGGCTTTGGAGTTTTCATTCTCCCTCTGCTTTTCTGGAAGAGATGGAGCTTTTGGTATTCCAAACATGTGGATGAGATGCTTCACAAGATCATTCCCCAGCTTGATTTTTCTTATGAACACCGACGAGGTCAGACATGTAGAACTCTAAGGAGGAGGTACTGAAATCCTAGGTAAAATACTTTTTTGATTTAGTTTCTACAATGAGGAACTTTTCATATTTTACATAAAATCTCAATTTTATATTTCTGAATGATTTTTTATTATGAGCAGTTTTCAAATAAGGATGTTGTCTGTTATCCATGGTGGACCCAATGACGAAGTAGTAAGTAATTTTAATATGAATTTAGTAGATGTTTCATAGTTCCTTCTGTACAACTTGCTGCTGTAAAATGGATAAGATAGTTGGGTGATGTACGTGTTTCTTTAGATGTGAGACCCCAGATACTATTAGAATCTTTATATACATTGGCGTACACACACCCTTATCGCGTATATGTAGATGTATTCTTTAAATATTAATGATAATATATTAATGACCCAGATACTATTAGAATCTTTATGTACATTGGCGTACACACACCCTTATGGCGTATATGTAGATGTATTTGTTAAATATTAATGATAATATATTAATGAATCATAATAGTATGATGTTATTAAATAAATAAATAAAATAAATTAATATTTATTAAAAGTAAAGTGAAATGAACAGAGAAACTAATTATTGATAAATATAGAAAAAACAATTCAACAATTTTATAGAAAATAGATAAAAATAACTATTAATTTTAAAAAATTTAATAAATAATTATATTATATAGGGTAGAATTGGTATTATGAAATATGGACACAAAAGAGAAAATCATCTTTATATATTATTATAGATTATATACAACATATTTAAATATATATTATTACTTCAATTTAGTCTCCATATTTTTTGTTGGCTCAATTTAGTACCCTCATTATTTATAAGGGTTCAATTTGGTCATCTCTGTTAAGTTGAAGTTAACACCGTGTTCGTACAAGACACATGTCAAGCCAACAAATATTTTAATCTTTTAATTTTTAACTTTTTTTCTAAAAATTTATAATCTGCCACGTGTCAGGTTACCGTTGTGCCACGTGATAGTTTACTGTCATGACACGTGACAGTGGTAAAACTTATTTCCAATTTAGTCCTCTATTTCAAATTTTTGGTTCAATTTAGCATGCCTATTTTTTAAAACGATTTGAGATTGTCCTTTCCAATTTGAAACCAAATTAGTAAATAAACTTAATTACAACTTATATATACATGTTACAATAATTTTTTTACTATATACATTAAATCACTTCACCTAAATACTAAAATTATTTTATTTTTTTCATTTTTACCTTTAAAATTTTTTACACTTGTAAAAAATCAAATAATATTACAATTTTATAATTTTATAATTTTATAATTTTATAATTTTATAATTTTATAATTTTATAATTTTATAATTTTATAATTTTATAATTTTATAATTTTATAATTTTATAATTTTATAATTTTATAAT
>Ga0214542_1009301_pt1 | contig 15411 bp, 3 predicted proteins | sample CNSS1metaG_FD_160096 | JGI IMG/M metagenome (GOLD analysis project Ga0214542, IMG submission 160096) | Root nodule microbial communities from cowpea collected in UCLA plant growth center, Los Angeles, California, USA - CNSS1 | ecosystem: Host-associated > Plants > Roots > Nodule | place: USA... | reverse complement strand
AAACCATAAAAAAAAAAAAAAAAAACACAAGAAAATAGTGCTTTTAAACAATCAAACCTTTTAAAAATCAAAGGTAGTTGTCATCATCACAAAAAATAACTTGTCATCAGAGGCACCGGAAAGAAAAGAGGAAAGGAAAAAAGAAGTAAACTGAAAATCAAACACTGAAAGAGTAAAAGTCATGGATGTGAAGAGAAAATAAGGTAAATTAAAAACACATGCGGATAAAATCTTACTATTTTATTGTGCATGTGTTTCGATGACTGTGTTCAGAGAAGAGAAAGTTTTTTAGAGGTTTGAAGTTGTGAGTTGTGAGGGTTGATAAAAGAGAAGGTAGAAAGAAGCAAATAAAAAAGAGAAGAGAAAGACGAGAGAAGAGAAAGAGAAGACGAGAGAGAAAGAGAAAGATGAAAGATTTATGTTTTGAGGGTTCATATGTTTAGGTTTATATATATATATATATATATATATATATATATATATATATGTGTGTGTGTGTGTGTGTGTGTGTGTGAATGTGCGTGTGGGTTGGATGTGCGTGTACGTGTGGTGTTATCATATTTATGTTTTTAATTTATTGATTAGAAAAAACTAGGAGATGACATATGTCGCTTTTGGAGGAATATTTCCTTTTGTAAATATATTTTTTTGAAATTTGAAATTGTTTGTTTGAGTAATATAGTATTATATTAAAAACTTGTTCTTTGTTAGCTTTGAAATTGTATATTATATTAGATATTAGATTTAATTGAACGATTATGAATGTAGTTCTATAAACCTCTTTCCAAATATTCAATGCTTATTTAAGTGTACACTATTAATGAAAAACATACAATGGAGTATGACAAAGTGAATTTTTGAGTTTATACAATGAAACCATCATTAAATTTTAAAACTATGTTTTTACTTTTCTATGCATTAATTAGACAAAGAACAAGATAACTGTTAGTGAAAAACCAACACGGCAAGTGCACCGGTCGCACATAGCAAGTAATAAGTATTTTATCGTTTTCTCCCAAAGGACTTGTGCAACGCATGACAACTCTCGCAATTCACAACTCAATTAGACACAAAGTTCATAAAAATACTAAGAAACTCTTTTGTATTTTATGAAACAGTTGGTGTGCAATAAGAAATTACTTAACATAGTGTATTTACAATTTGTCAAGATTAGACTTCAACCATTTCATTCTCATGCATTCTAAATTATCCCAATTCCATATTCATGTTAAAATCAATTCACAAGAATACTCAAATCCTATTCCTAGAGCCTTTGAGCCTATGATTACTCATCAAGTTTCAATTCCTTGAATCCTCAACAAGTGAAATCATGCATTAGTTTCAAAAATCTAAAATTACTAATGAACCAAGTTCTATTCCTAGATACAAGCATCCATTAGGTATTTAATTTCAAATCTAGATTCTAAAGATGTTTCTCAACACCTCAAGAATCACAAATCAAGCATGGGTGATTAAACCACAACAAGCATTAAGCATGGAAATCAAATACTAACATGAATTAGAAAAGCATATAAATTAACAACACAATTTTACACAAGAATGCAATGTTTTACATCTAATCTCAACAAATAGAAATTGCTCTCCATGGTGGAGAACCTAGGGTTTTACAAAATTGAAGAATAGGGAAGAAATTTTGAAACCATAAAGTAGAAACAATCCCTCTCCCAAGGTTCTTGAATACTGCTCATGGTTCAATTGCGCCTCCCATTCGCATCTCCGCCTTCAATTTCGTAGCCTATCATCCTCTCCAACCCAAAAGGGGTAAAACCTCAATGGATGAATAAGGAAACCCAAGAAGGAGAAAGGAGGGCTTCCCAACACCCCTAATAGCCTCCAAGAGTCTCTCCCAAGCACCCAAGGTGTTTCTATTTGTGAAAAATGAGGAATCCCCTAATACTCTTGTAGAAACATGATTAAATAACCATATTCGTGTATTGGGGTCGATATTCTCGCCCAGCGACTCAAATACTGCAGTTCTGGTCTTTCATTTTCGCCCAACGAGCTACCAGCTCGCCCAGCGAGTGACCCTGACGCCCAATGGTCATTTTTTGGCCTTCCAAGGTTGGTTCAAGGCAGTATATACATATAGGTGAGTCCTTTCTCGATGTTTGCAGTGCTGGACTTGATCTCGGTGCCCCTTCACATGGGTATTTATGTAAAAGTCAATCTTTCATGTCCAATCATGCTTCCTTGAGTTTCAACTTGTTTTCCTCCACCATAATTGTTTCCTATTGTTTTATTTCACACACTCATAATAGAGATTAGAAGTAAAAAAACATAAAACAACTAAAATGTGAAACAATGTAAAAACAACATAAACTAGAGGATTAAATAAGATAAAAGTTAGGTAGGAGTTGATTTTATTCATAAAACTTAACATCAATAAAAGGTAAAAAACAACGTTATCAATAACGAGATAAAGTGCAACATAAACCTGTAAATAATACTAGACGTCTAAAGTAAATACACAACAACATTGTTTTCCATGTAGCAATAACACATTGATACACCACCCGTCGCCATAGCAAAGTTTCCTACATTTGATTTGAGGTATCTAACTGATTATTAGTTCTATATAAGCAATTTAACTATTTTATAATACAAAAAGAGACTCTTATTTTAGTTCAAAACAATCTTAGATAACACCAACCTACCAAATAGATATCTCAACTAGAACGAATTATTCAAGCCAATTTTAATTATAAAGAATTCACTGTCAAAATTTAAAACAAAACAAAAGAACCTTATATACTAAAATTTTCCAATTCCTTCATCATCACAAATGCTACCATTAGGTACATAGAATCATTAACTCCAATAAATCCAACAATCATAGATTTCACAATCAAAGTATACATAACTTTAATATTTTTCAAACCTACCAACATATATCCATTCACCATGCAAATTCGTAAAAACTCTCCAACTCATTCTTATTTCACATAACCATTTTAGTCACAGGGATGTCACACACAAATATGAGCATAACAAGTAATTTGCATTAATAGAACATAAAACTACTAAAAAATAATTCAATCCTACCAATCCACATGTCATAAAGCAAATCAAGAATTGAACCAATAAAAATAATAAGTTTCCCTTACTTGGATTATGAGCCACCAACACAAAACTACATTACCTTTAGTGTTGTTTGTTTCAGGGATAGAGAAGTGAAAGTGAAGACATTTGAATAACATGTTTGTGAAAGTTTATCAATGAATGTGATGGATAAAAAAATGTTTGAATAGATTAAAATATAAGATTATAATTTTTCCTTATAATTCACATTAGTATCAAATAAAATATAATTATTTAAAAATATTATTTATAATCATTATTATTGCTACTGCTACCATCATTATTATTATTATTATTATTATTATTATTATTATTATTATTTTAAAACAAAAGCATTGTGTTTCTTCTTCAAACAAAAGCACAAGAAGGAGAGCCGCTTCACCTCTACATGATGCACCGTTTTCGATGACATTGAGGTTATTGCCTTCGTTGAGAAATGTTGCATGCAAAGGGTCACTAATGTCAAGAGTAAACAACTTTTTTATTTGGTCACCATCTCTAATGATCATGTTTGTGCCAAATCCATTGACATTTCATGCTTGTGCCATCCTATTTTTCTGATTTGTGTCATTTTGGTAAAATGAAGATTCTCACTTCGTTAACCGTCAGACCTAGCTGAAATTTTGACAACTGATCCTAGACACATGATTCTTCACTTTGATCAGTGGGATATTTGATTTGAGGTATGTAGTTAAACCAATTAATTTCTCATGTTTGTGCTATTACGTTAAGTTTTTCTTTTATGAAGGGTATTTCTATTTGATGAGTTAGTAGGTTCTTAGGTAGTGTTGTAGTCTTGGGTTGATCATGATATTAAAGTACGTGTTATAAGAATGATGAATGTGTATGATATGCCGAGTAAGACATGCTAAGGTAATGAAATGATTTAATTTATAATTTGTGGAGTCTTATTATGGTGTTCGTAAACTCATTCCGGGAAAGTTATATTATGAATATGAGTAGTGTATGAAGTGGAAATATTGGTGAAAAGATTTGTAAATTGTGTTATAAGGAAGTGTGATGGTTGTAAGAGAGTTAAAGGGAAACTTAATGGAATGAGATGAGAAAAGTTGATTTGAATTGTTTGTTGTATAAGGGTTGTGTTTTAGGGAAGAAGTGTAAATCCTTTCTAGTATATTGTTATGTATTGGCTAGGGATATATGTTGGTCAAAAGCTATCCTATACTCTACTAGGTTTACAAGCTCATTCAGAGTGTCGTGGTTTAGGTGGTGAGAGTTGGACGGGGGTTCTTATAACGAGATTAGGAAGGAGACCCCTAATATAGCGATGTCATAAGTAACTTGTCCTTTGAAGAAAAAATTGATTTAATATCATAAGTATTAAAATAGGATGTTACAACTTACAATAAAATTATTAAATTTATCTATATTTACTTTTTATATATTTTTTATTATTTATCTATTTTTTAAAAATAAATAACTATTTACACTAAATATCTTTTTACAAAATAAATAAAAACCACTAATAATAATAATTTTATTATTTTAAAAAGAGTCGATACACATGTATGCATGTATTTTTACTAGTGTAGAATAAAAACATTTAAGAAAAGTATGTTATTTGATGATTATGTTTAATCGTCAATTTATTTAAGTTACTAATAAGGTTAATTTTAATAAACACAGGAATTTTTTTTTAAATATAAGGGATTAAATCCAATATTTAAATATATAAGATTATTAAATACTTAATCCACAAATGAAACTGATTGTATAATTAAAAAACAATTTGACAGATTTTATTTTTTCAATTTTATCCTTCAATTTACTTTTGTTTTTTTAATTTTAACCTTTTCTTAAAATAAATATATATAAAAAATCTATAAAATAAATAAAATTTATATGCAATGTAAAAAATTTCTATATTTATATTTATATTTATAATTTTATAATTTTATCGTTATAAAAAATAAAAAATTAATACACATAATTCATGTATTTTCAAGGTATACAATAAAATATAAAATATATTCACGTATTTCTCAGTAATAATATTAAAAACTAAAAGGTTTAAACATTTAATTGTTTAGATTAAGTATGTTTTTATCACAAAACTTGAATTCAACTCTATCGAATTATATTATTTAGTTTTACTTAGTAAATATATTTAAATTGTTATAATATTAATTTCTTTCACTTGATAAATATATTTAAATTGTTATAATATTGATATCAATGAATTAAGATAATTATATCTTAATGTGAGGTTAAAGTATATCAATGTTTGAAAAGTGAAGAAATTATAATTTTACATCAACTTTATATGCATATTTAATCTTTATTTATTTTTATAAAAATAAATTACAAACACTTAAGAATTTTTAAATAAAAATCTTATCTCATTTATATAGATATAAATATAAATATATGGTTACGGTTCAGCGTTAAAGGTCTTGTTTTTGCCCGCGGTGCCAGAATCAATAGTTGATAACGGAGAAATTCCTTCTTCACCTTTACCCTTAGTTTGAGAACCCTAATCCCTTCAACTCGTACAAACCAGAGCTCTTCTCCTTCTCTCAATTCTCTCAGGTAATTGCTTTGCTTTGATGTACTCTTTTTCTATGCCTTCTTCCGCTTTATCGCTGTGGATCCCGATAACCAACACCACCCTGTTTCCGTATAATAGCTAGCACCAAAATTGGGCGTAACAGATTAAATCCTTTGACTGTCGTTTTCTTTCAATTGGGATTTGTCAATTTGTGAAATCTGAATGTCTTGAATTGCAATTTCATCTGCACTTTGCTGTTACCCCCAAAACTTCGTTATATATTATTGATTTCCGACCCACCATATTTTAATTGCATAATGGTATCTAGAAATTTATTAAGTTGAGTTGCATTGTGCCAATTTTACGGCCATGGTTGTTGGATCTTTAGGTAGCATGGCTAAAGTATCAGTCAATGGATGTCCTCTGTTGGAAGTTATTTTGAGACAAGTAGTTATGTAGTGTGCTTGTGGATTTATAATGGTATACCTAATTGTAAAATGTGTGTTGTAGTCCAAGGGGCTGCGGATTTTCTGGTTCTTTTCGACAGATTTAGGGTTACTGTCTGAAATGGCATCGGTATCTAGTCAGCCACAGTTCCGTTACACTCAGCCACCGTCAAAGGTGCTTCATTTGAGAAACTTGCCCTGGGAGTGCACCGAGGAGGAACTGATTGAACTTGGGAAGCCGTTTGGAAAAGTTGTGAACACAAAATGCAATGTTGGGGCAAATAGAAATCAAGCTTTTATTGAATTTGTGAGTGTACTTTGCTGTCCATTTTCTACCTCTCTATCTTGCTTTTATTTTCACATAAAGTTACTGATTGTTGGTTAAATATTATATGTTGCAACCGCAACCTGCAGGCGGATTTAAATCAGGCCATTGCAATGATATCATACTATGCCTCATCATCAGAGCCTGCTCAAGTACGAGGAAAAACTGTATACCTACAGTATTCAAACAGGCAAGAAATAGTGAATAACAAAACTGCAGCAGATGTTCCTGGGAATGTATTGTTGGTAACGATTGAGGGTGCAGATGCACGTCTTGTCAGCATTGATGTCTTGCATTTGGTAAGCGATTGCTTGTGTGTATTAGTTATATGCTAACACTGTAATCAAGAGGATGCTGGTCATTTAGTTTTATGATTAGGTTTTTCTTTGTCAGGCTATGGAAAAATTGTTGACATGTATGTGAATGAATCAGCAGGCCCATGACAAGGCAATATCTTCAATGGCAGCTTAGTGCTTTGGGAGAAATAGCGCTTGTGTGTTTGTCTCCTTTCTCCTTTCCTTAACACTACCTCTCTCTTCCTTTTTCCCCCTCAACTCCTGCCATTCTTGTAGTTTAGGGCATTTCCATTTTTTTTTTCTACTGTGCATCTGTGCTTTATTGACTCGTCATCTGCATAGCCATTTAGATTTAGCCACCGGATTCTGTGCTGTTCAGTTATTTTCTGTGTTCCAACTATTATTTGGTTGTGCTTTTGAAGTCATATCTGAAAGTACACCAAAATTTTCCTTCTGAACTTGGCAACTGAATGCTGAGTTTTCACATAATTATAGTTGAGGAGGCAAGTTACTTCTCGAATCCTTTATTTTGAGTCAATTATTCTAGTATCAAAGTGAATGATACCATGAACATCAAGTTCTTCTAAGTTTATTGTAGTTATATATATTCTAGGTGATGATTCATATAAGACAACTGTGACCTGATCTATTTCCCTCATTTTTTACAGTTATACCAGATCTTAATGAGAAATGTCTGGCAATTATTTTGATAGTTTCTTAATGTTTCATTTGTGTTGCTTTTCACTTACAATGTTTTAGCTCTTTTGGCACCGGCATAGGCAACAAAAGCATTGTTCTTGTAGCTTCACAAGACATATATTTATTTGCTTAGAGCTTTAAACTTGCTTATTGTTATTTAAGATTTGTAATGGTATTGTTTGTTAATCTTGCAAGTTTTTTTGTTGGGTGACACATTTACCCACTAAGATGCTGAACTTCTAGTTTGTGTTCTATTATTAGAATTTACTTTAGCAATATCATCCTAAAAGTTTATTATTCATCTGTGCAGGTTTTTTCAGCCTTTGGATTTGTGCATAAGATTACTACCTTTGAGAAGACGGCAGGATTTCAGGTAATGATAGGCCAGCATATGTTGTCACATTTTTAATATCCTATTAACATGAGATAACTCATCTGTAAATCCGTCACTTTGCAGGCACTGGTTCAATTCTCAGATGCAGAGACTGCCACTTCTGCGAAAGATGCTTTGGATGGAAGAAGCATACCTAGGTAAAACTGTATTATTTGTTTGAGTAGCAATTTAGTTTAACTGTTGTGGATCATGTGGCACTAGATCGTGCATTTGTTATCTCAGATTTTTCTGCAATCAACTGTTGGACTATGTTATATATTTACACTTTGGCAATTCTTTTTGTATTTAACTCGTTTTGGAGTTTATAGACTCTGTTTTTCCACTTGTTTGTAATTTTATGGTTCATTACGTGTCTACACAAACCACTGTTCCAACTGAACTGATCTTCAAAAAAAAAAATGCTTAAACTGCAAATTAATAGGTATTATAACAGTAGGTAATTTTTAGCATTTCCCAACTTGTGTTGTTTGTGTTTATTGATCTTTAGCCTTGGCTTGGTATCAGGTATCTTCTTCCTGAGCATATGGGACCATGTACCCTTAGGATCACGTATTCTGGACATTCAGATTTAAGTGTGAAGTTTCAAAGTCACAGGAGCAGGTATTGCTGAATTACAGGATCCCAAGTTTTGCAGCACCTTTTTCTTTTATTTATCAATATTTTTTCCTGTTGGTTTTTCGCTTAGTTCCCTTTTTTCTTTGTGATAATAGTTTTTCAATTTATAATTGATTATTTTTCTTTATCCAGGGACTATACTAATCCTTACCTTCCTGTTGCTCCATCAGCTGTGGAGGGAAGTGGACAGGTATTGTTTTTGTCAGTCAACATTTGCTTGTTTTACTAGAGTAATAATGTGTCTCTTATCATGCGACCAGTTTTTATTTTCAATGAAAGATTTGCACGTTGCTTGTTTTAAATTGAATGTTTATGTTTTGTGCATTAGTTAGGTATCTGCACCTTCTGCTGAGGGGATGGCATGCATGCTGATTTGCTTAAGGATTTTTTTCTCTATTCTAAATAGTCAGATATTTTTTGCAGGCTATGGTTGGTTTGGATGGGAAAAGACTAGAGACTGAGAGCAATGTTCTTCTTGCATCTATTGAGAACATGCAATATGCTGTGACATTGGATGTCTTACACATGGTACTTCAAATCATGACCAGCCATCCTTTTTTAATTATTAATAGACAATATAGTTTACTTGATAACATCATACCATTTATTTATTTTTTAACTTTTGTTACAGGTTTTCTCTGCTTTTGGGCCTGTTCAAAAAATTGCAATGTTTGATAAGAATGGTGGTTTGCAGGCTCTCATTCAATATCCAGGTTAATTATTTGATAAATTTTACCTTTTTAAATCCTGTAAAGAAATGTGGTTAAAGATTTTAGAATCACATGTTCTTGTGCATTGATGAGTGGGATCAGAGTGGAATCACCAATCATACTCAGGATCTAGGAATATGTGATTGGGTTACATGTTGAGTTGTGTGACCAGAACACCTGATTACCATTCAAAATCATTTATTCAAACTTTGCAACCTTGTTCAAATTCGGCTCTCTCAGTTGTTCTTAGTTCTCATGTCGGACTCATTTTTTTCCTATCTATGTCAAGTGTATTTCTGCAAGTTGTTGCCTGCTTCTGCGAAAAACAAGTACTTATGGTCTGAAATTTGGTGAGGGAAGGGGCAAGTGTTAACTTCTGTCCTCGTCTATGCACCTAGGCAGGATATTTTATTCTCTGGAAATAGAATTTCCTCCAATTAGTCCGTGTTGAGGCTCCTTTTATTTTTGGTGTTTTCTTTAAAAAGAGTGCTGTCTAGATCTTTGAAATTGTGTTTGAGCGAACTTTTGCTTTAAAGAAGAGGTAAAGTCCCCCAACACTTAGGCCAGTTGCTATCTCAGATTAATCCCATTGTTTGCATTATCTTGGAGGTCATGCCCCTCATGGTCTAACAGTCCTAAAAATATACGTGGCCCATTGTTGACATTGATTCATTTTGGATAGATATAATTAATACTTCTAGCTGCACTTTTCTCGTTCTCCCAATATTTCTGTTCTTGGTTGCTGCTGGAGATTTTCTCAGATGGCACAGACTTACTTATCCTTGATAGTGTAATATTGATAATTGGAATGTGCTATAGATGCAATTAGTGTCATTGTGGAAAACTTCGATTTTTACTGATAGTTTACCTTGTTTTGTTTTATACTGACAATATAAGCTTGGGAGTGACCTGTTATGATTTACAGATACTCAGACAGCCGTTGTTGCCAAGGAAGCCTTGGAAGGCCATTGCATATATGATGGAGGGTTTTGCAAGCTTCACATATCATATTCACGACATACTGATCTTAGTATAAAGGTAAACAGCCAACACTATCTCTAGATTGAACATTGAAATTGATTGAAAACTGAGTTGAAGATGCATCGTATAAATACAAGTGTTCAGTTGTTATACAAGCTAGCTAAGTTCATTCTTATTCATGGATATAGATGGTTGAATCTACTAAACTTGATAATCTTATATTGATCTTTAGTTTTTACTTTTCTGAGAATGGATGATGTTAGTTTTTTTACCATCCATCCACTGAAAATCCTTCTATTGAACCTTGTCAAATTTTACTTGGATATAGTTTTCTTCTATCACCCCTTTCTTTTTGAACCTTTGAAGCCCTAATTATAAAAATGTTATACAAGGATCCTTTATCGAAATTTTATATTTGCTGTGCAGCGTTGATTTTTTCTTTTGGTTATTTTGATGGGTGGTACTGAATACCTATATTACATGTCTATTTTTTAATTTTAACTCCATATATTATTTGTGTTAACAGGTGAATAATGATAGGAGCAGAGACTATACTATTCCTAATACGCCCAACGCCCAACCCTCAATTTTAGGGCAACAATCTGTTCCTATTGTGGGCCCGCCTGGCCAACCGTACAATGGGTCTCAGAGTGGATGGGGGACAGGTCCAGCAGCAGTGGTTCAATCTATGCCAATGCAGATGCACAATAATGTTTATATGCCACCTGGAAGCATGCCACAACAAATGGCCCCAGGAATGCAATTTCCAAGTCACAACTCATCACAACCTACAACAACATTGCCCGCATATGGATCTGATCGTGCTCAATAGCATGCATCTAAAATAGATCTACATTCGTTAACAAACTCAGCTGGCTTATGCAAGAGTACGAGGACTGTCATTTAAATTAGGGTTCCATCTGGTGACATTGGTCTCCATTTGTTGACCAAGTTATTCTGAACCTCAAATGGGTCACTTCCCCATCTTTCCCTTTTATTGTTTTCCAGATGTTGAATATTGAATATGGAAAGTCTGTAAGCAATTGGTCAACAACTTTTGAATGTCTTAGTTTGAAACAATGTTCTGTTTTAATTGATCTGTGTTTGAAAGTGATATTAGAAAAGCAATCCAGCATAATCGGTTTTGTATAATGTTTTACAAGTATCTTAAGCTTTCGGTTGTATCTGAACTAAAACTATTTACAGTATAGGAATGATAACTAGTTTTAAAAGCGCATTTGGATTGGATTGGGTTGATTTTTTGAGTATATTTTTTATGTTAGGAAGTATATGTTATATTAAAAAATATTTAGATATAATTAAATTTTGAATAGAATTAGTGTTATCAGTCATATTTGTATTATGATTACTTATGTCATTTTTATTATCAACTATAATAATTATTATTATTATTTTGGGTTTTTATTATTATAAATTTTAACATTGATTTTACATTTCACAATATGTTTAGAATTTTACTTTAATGAGAACTTTTTATATGTTTTTGTCTATAACTAATATTTGTATGGTTAGTATACTTCTTAACCAAGTTAAAGACCAAACATATAATTAAGTCTTATTTATTTAAATATTATATAAAACAATTTTTAAATTCCTAATCATGCACTAATATACAAAATATTTACATACAAAATATTTTAATATATATTATTATATACTAATATAATTAATTATCCCTTTTAGATGATTTCTCTAAATATTTTAATATATAACAATATAATTAATTATTTCTTTTACATGAGCTATCTTTTTATTTCTATAAAATACCCATATGAATAATTATAATAGTTAAAGATATATTTCTTAATTTTATTTAGAAAATACAATAATAATTATATATATATATATATATATATATATATATATATATATATATATATATATTTTTTTTTTATAAAAAAAAAAAAAAGGCTGTGTATGTGCGCACGGAACATAGACCAGTTGTATTGAAAACAAAAGAATTAAATATTTTTCTTTATTTAGAAAAAAAGAACTTTGAAACGACTGTTATTTAGGTATAGAAAGTAAAGATCAGTGAAAAAAATAGTTTAAAAGCAATTATTGACTGATATTTTGAATTATGAAAGATGATTCTGATGTTTTTGTGTTAAATTTTTCGACATTCAAAATAGAGAGGATAGATGGTTTCATCTACGAACAATATAATATGTTTCATAATATATTTATTGACTTAAGGTGAATAGTTGACGGTGTAAGTAGAAGTTTTCGGATTTATCTTCATGTACTAGTATTTTTAGAGAAAATCAGGATGATTATGTAGATAGTTTTTCAGTTTTTATAGGAGTACATACTTTTATTTATGTTGAGCTTATGAAAAGCATTTATGTTTTTGAGCATGCTTGAAAATAGAATATTCACACGCTTTGGTTAGAAAGTGATTTTTCTTTAGTCTATTATGATTTATTTTTATTAACAAACACTTCTTTGGAATCTTAGAGAAAAATAGCGTTAATGATTACATTTTTGTATACATATGCAAGCCAAAGTTTTTTATTTCTTCAGAAAATCATTATGCAGATAAATTAACTAATTTAGTTTTCATTCATACAAAATAACATAAGTGCTTTAATGTTTGATTTATGTATATTTATTTGGATTTTTTTCATAATAGTTCTAGTTTGTTTCTGTTTCGTGAAACATACTTTTTATTATAACTTTAGTATGTGATGACAAATGATTATTGATGAATTTTAGAGTGTCAACTAAGATGTCAAAATTTACATTGATGTCTATAATGACTTTATTTAAATAAAAAAACGTTAAATGGAAGCAATTTTTTTTTTTTTACAGAAATCCAACATTTAAAAAGATATAGAGAAAGTGTTAAATAAAATTTAACTATTAATTACAAAATGGCAGTGATAGTAGTATGTCTTTGATGTTTAAATAGGCGTTGTTTATTATCTATTAAATATATTATATTAAATATTTGTAAACACCTCTCTGTTTTGTTATTATAATTTATAATATAATATTAACTAATTTTTTTTACTTTCTCTTAATTTCAAATACTAATTCTTTTAATACGTAAATTCTTTTAATACGTAACTTACCGGTCATTTGCAAAGAAAATATGCACAGTATTTTAAAATAAATAACCATAAAAAACAAATAAAACTTCAATAAATAATTATTAATATATTTTAAAAAATATTTAAAAATATGTAATTGAAATAAACTCATATTAATAGTTCAATGGTCAAATAAGTTGTTTTGTAGCTCCAAAATTAGCCTCTATTAGAATATGACGGAAGATTGTGCATACGTTTACTAAAAATAACTTCATGTGATTTTAATTTTTTATATTTTTGCCATATCGAATATGATTTCATTTTCTTACTTTTCTTTTTAAAGTTTATTTTCTTTAACACTTAAATCCGGTGCAGTAGATTTCTGCTGTTATTTCTTGATAAGTTTTTAAAAACTCTACATTGTTGAGAATGTTGCATAATGCATGTGTATGTTATTTTTGTTTTATTAAAAATAGTGAAATGATCGAAGTAAGAACCTTGTTACCCCTTTCTATACAGTTCTCCTTTTCTCTTTACTCCTCTCTAATTTTTTTCTTCTAAAATTGTTCCATCATTTTCAAGATCAAATCACATTTTTTATAAAGAAATTATTTTTGTATTTCTTTTGTTCCACAAATCTTTAGATTTTCTTCATTTGGATACATACTTATTGGATAAATAGATATATTTACATTTTCTTAATAACATGTATTGTTTGTAATATTGAACTGATTTGAAGAAACCTATATGTAAAAGGAAAAATGATTTTTTTACTATTAAATTTTGATAATTTTCTCTTACAACTTTAGGTATATTTTTTAAGTAATTTTTTATTTTTTTATTTTCTCATTCTTAATATTTCAAAATTACTTAGAAAATACCACTTCATATTATAAAAAAAAATTATTAAAATTTAATAGTCAAAATATCATTATTTTTATAAAAATAAATCGTAAGTAAGTTTGACGTGTTGGAACGGGAAAGTTTTAAAAAATAAAGGTCCAGATTTTGTTGAATGTGAATTTTAATGGTTGGAATTGGATTTGCTTTTGCAGAGTCAAGAAGAGCGTTCAAATTAAGTATATATTTTATAATTTATAGATTTTAACATTAAGTAATCACGATTTGTCTTGAATATATATATATATATATATATATATATATATATATATATATATATATATATTTAAAGCTCTAACATTTTTTTTTGAAATTGCTTTTGCAATTGTCTTTACATAGAAGAATGTTAACCAAACGTTTATAACATGTCAACTTCAATAAGAATAAGAGTAACCACAATAAAATAACCAACAACAAAATATCAAGACCAACACCAATATGGACATAACCATTCTAAACATTAGACATTTAAAATTTTATACTTCTAGATTTTGTTAGCACTTTTACACTATATTTTGACCTATATTATTTTAGAGCTTCAATTTGGATTATCATGTTTTTTCTTTTTTTTCTAGATTAGATGTTGTTACTTTTAATTTGGATTTTATGCTGCTTCTAACTTGAATTTGGATTAACTAGAATGTTGGTATCCAATTTTAGTGTCAATGATGTGTTAGTAAAATTTTATTTCGTTTAATTTAAATTTCTTTGCAATTAATAGCAAATATAAAAAGTTTGAAAAAAAAAAACAAAATAGACTTTTTAATTTTGAAGGATACATATCACACAAATTTAAATATGAAATAATTCATCCAACATTATCTACAAATTATTCTATATGTAATTTGTATATTATGTATTCATCTAACCTACATATTATTCCATATGTAACTTTTATATATATATATATATATATATATATATATATATATATATATATATATATATATATATATATATATATATATATATATATATATGAATTATTAATTATTTTGTATCTAATTTATCTGTTTATCTATGGAATATATATGTAATTTTATATGAATTCCATTATTTACGAATATTTATGTATATAACGTTATTAACAATTTTTTTTATATATAAATTTGTATGTAATTCGTGGATAATGTTCAATTACTAATGGACTTTGTGCATAGGGATGGCAACGGGGCGGGGCGGGGACGGATTTTGCTATCCCATACCCATCCCCGCATAAAAAATTCATCCCCATCCCCATACCCAAACCCAACGGGTATCAAACTTTTTTTCCATCCCCATCCCCACCGGGTAACGGGTATAATCTCGTACCCATACCCGTACCCGTGTTCTAACTACTTCAATATTAATTTTTATAAAAGAAAAAAAATTACGGTAAAGAAAA
>Ga0214542_1009295_pt1 | contig 15418 bp, 7 predicted proteins | sample CNSS1metaG_FD_160096 | JGI IMG/M metagenome (GOLD analysis project Ga0214542, IMG submission 160096) | Root nodule microbial communities from cowpea collected in UCLA plant growth center, Los Angeles, California, USA - CNSS1 | ecosystem: Host-associated > Plants > Roots > Nodule | place: USA... | reverse complement strand
TATATATATATATATATATCATATTTCAAATTATATATTTTATCATCAAAGTTTTCTATTTTAAAAATTTCTATAGACAATCTTCAATTTTGTAATTTTTCATCTGAACTTTTATTTTCAGGTATTTTATCATTTGAATTTTAAAGGGTACACATATTACCTTTCATTAATTACATTTTCAAACAAATTTAGCTTCTATTATTTAGATGGTAAATAGTATGATGACGTGAGAAATGATAAAGTATTATGTTATATCATTTTAACAGGAACCGGAAATGTAGCTAATTTAAAATGTAAAATTTTATAAAAATATTTCCTCTATGTTTACCTTCCCTTACTTAAATATTACTCCATTTTTATGTTTTCAAAATTTTCAGATAATAGCTACTTACGTCTCTTTCCAAATTTGATTTTGCTTGTCATTTAATTTCACGAGGTAAAAATGTTGAAAGTTAACTATATAATAATTATGTACTCTATATTCACTCTCACTCATCTCTCACAAATTTTCCATACATTTTAGGCTACTTTACAAGAAAAAAAAAGATGTTTGAGACTCTCATCAATTTTTGTGCGATTATTATCTAATTATAAACTAAATAATTTTATATTATATATATATATATATATATATATATATATTTTAATCTGAGTTATTTCACAATCGTATAACTCGAATAAAATATTAGAAACATAAATTAAATAGAATTTTCAACGTGAAAGTAATGAATAAAATCAAAGTCTTAATATTCTTGGTTTCCTAGAATATAATAGAGAGAAATTATTTATATAGTTTAATATTTTAGGATATGGATGTTATACATCATCTGTAGTAAATATGGATGAGATATTTTACTTAATTTATCGGTTAAATCTTTACTTTTTCACCTTATTTATTGGTTATGTTAATGTCATCCTACTATTAGTAAAATTACTTCTATTAATAAATTACCATCAATTAAGGGAAATGTATAATGCGTAAAATTTTGAAATTCATATGATAAAATGATAAAGATATTATATATTTTTTTCTTTTATCTATATTGATAGAGATATTATATGTTTAATTCTCTTTTATTATTATTATTATTATTATCAAATATTATGTTTTAATTGTATATGATGAGATATTGTACTTTATATAACAATAATAATAATAAATCAGTAAACAAGTTCTATTTGAGTTGTTTCTCCCCAAACACTTATTGTGCGTTGTTGTACGTATCCTTTCTGCTTACGTATCCTTTCTGCTTACTCTTATGGCTTATACTGGGACGACTCAAGAGTTTGAAAGATTGAAAGCGAACTTAAAAGATTGGACCTTCTATTTAAAACTTATTTTTCGAAGTTTTTTTTTTCTGCAAAATAATTTATTAAACTGTGATAATTAATTTCATTTAACATTTCTTTTTCAATCGATAATAATGTTAATCCATCTAATATTGATTGAAATTAATCTTAAATAAGTTTTTATTATCTTTAACATAAACTTCTTTGACTTGGATCATATATATTTTTGTCAAGAGTACAATCACCATCTAGTCTCTTATGTTATGTTTGGATTGGAGTGTAGATTTAGGGAGTGAATTTGCATTGATTTGTAGGTGAAGATGAGATTGTTTGGATTAAGGAAAATATGATATGATTTGAGTAGATATGAGAGAAATGTTTATGAAGATTTGTGTATGATTGATTGATAAAATTTAATAAATTATAATTTTTAATAGAGTAAATTATATGATTACCATTTTACCCTTCAATGTAAATAGAAAAAATGATATTAAAATAAAATTAAAAATGTTATTTAAAATTAAAAAAAATTAATTTATTGATATTATCATTAATAATTTAAAATAAATTATTATTATTCTCAATGATAATTTGATATAATTTATAATATAAACTATTTAATTTATATTTCCACATTTATTTAAATTTATTTTATTTTATATAATTAATTCATTTACAAAAAATATTTATTTGAATAATAATAATAATAATATTATTATTATTATTATATAATACTAATTATTATTAATATTTAAAAAATAGTAATTAAATATATATGTGTAATTATAATATATATATATATATATATATTATATAAAAGAAAATAATAAATATAAGTAAATTAAATTGTTAAACACAGGGACAATGAAGTAATTTTAACATGATGAATTGTCTTTCTTTGCATTTTTTTTTTGCATTTTAGAGAGTGCTAAAATCTGCAAATTATGTGCAAATTCATTCATTCAAATCAGTGAAAATCAACGGAACCAAACAAGTCTGCAACTCACTTTCCATCCACATGAACACTACTCATGTGAATCCAAACACAACATTAATCTTCTCCTCGTTACTATGGGTTTGATAATCAAAATTATCCTCATCATTAACTACTCTTCTTCTATTGTTGCTTTCTCCTACATCTATGTTGTTATTATCTTGTTCCTTCAAAGAGCACCCGCCTGTATTTTTTAATTCATTTTTCTTTTGTATTTTTATAGATCTACATAGCTCCTTTATGTGATGTAATTAAAGCTTATATTCTTCTTTTCTTCCAGATTTTTGAATAGTTTGATTCAAATTTTCTAATTGACATATCTATATATTTTTATATGAAATAAAAAATTATAATATATAAAATACTATTAAAGATAAGTATATAAGACGAGAATGAGTTAAAACAATAAAACATGGTTCTGGTTGTCAAGAAAGTAAACTATATAGTAGAATTATTGTTTCTGCAGAGAACAAATAAGATGAGTTAGGCACAAGCGTCACCTTACCATGTAGTCCGCTATCTCCTCAGTTGGCCTCTCCCCGGTTGATACATGTCAGCTTGAACCCAGGAGGGGTTACCTGCAGAAGAGTCTCCGAAGCTCAAGTAAGTGAAAGCTCTCAGAAGGTCAAATCAGTGATTAATGAATGCGTACCTTTAATTACTAGGGTCCACGTGTATTTATAGAGCATTAATGATGCCTGATTACCTCATGGGGTGGGCCTTGACTTGGGCTCTAGCTTGGGCCAGGAGTGGGCCTGGGCCCTATCCCGGGCCCTTAAGACCTATTGAATGCGCGGGGCTTCTATTTTCGCTAAGTTTATTGGAGTTGTCGACCTGGGCTTTAATCTTATCAGGTCCGCTAGAGTAGCCGGCCTGGACCGGCTACCTATCTAAGGTTACATGAGGTGTAGGTTATTCTTCTAGATGCATAGGTTAAAACCGGTACAAGTTAGACTGACTCGGCCTAGGCTGAATACTTGGCTGCCTTGATGCATTGTTTACTTATTTGGTCGAGTTTGGTTAGGTGTGGTACACCAGTCCCCCAGCCTTGTTCGATATGAGTTGTCGGTCAAGGGTGATATGTGTTGGTATGCAAGCGGAACCGGCTAGGTGTGATACACTTGGAATATCTTGAAGTTTCAAGTCTCTTCCTCCGTCTCAATTCTCAACTTTTTTCCAAACCTACAGAGTTTATTTAAGATTAATCATTAATGCAAATAATTAAAATAATTATTTTTCTTCTCAACTCGATAATAAGTCTTTTTTCTCCTAAACTTGAATTATCTTTTTACTGAAAACATAACTTTGAATTATGCTTCAATTAATCTATTATTCACCAAAAGACTAAACATTAATCTAATTAATAGTTTTGTAAAAAATTTCAGTTCGTCATCAAGACATATGCAAAGAAAACTCCCAAAATTTGTAAATCGTAAAGTACCGAAAAAAAATGGGCAAAAAAAAAATGCATTTCTAATACTCATATACAAATCTAAAACAAAATAAAAACCACACCCCACAAATAGAAAAGAAAAACATAATAATTAGAAATGAAATGAGGATGAAAATTTGGAACACACAAACAATATGAGATTCAAGAATTTAATATGGCCAAAACCTTAAAAGGTATAGAGAGATAGAAGTCACAAAGAGATAAAAAGATAAAAGAAGAAAATAAAAGGTTTATTAATTATCATTTTTATAAACCAATAAAAATTACCAACACTAATAATAATTTAATTAAATTTTATTCTCGAATATCAACTTCTAATTAATTTAATAGTGTTATATTAGTAATAAAATATTTTTTTGAGGTTTTTTTTATTAAATATAATTTTATAATTAATTTAATAGAGGTATATTAGTACAAAATATTGAGGCATTTTTCTTAAGCATAATTTTATAATTAATTTGATAGTTAGTAGTAAAAAAAATTATTTGAGGCCTTTTTTCCTGGAGGCCTAATGCGAGTAGGGATGTCAACGTTGCTGGTAGGGTACGGGTAGTAGCTTTTTCATACCCTACCTATTGGATAAATATTCGCCCCGTACCCATATCCATATTCGTCGGGTATCAGTTATGCGAGTACTCACCTATTTTTTTATATCCGCAGGTATCCACGGGTACCCACGAGTATTTACAAAATTATTTTAAAAAAATATTTAATCATAAAATAAAATAAAATACATCAGTGTCATAAATTTAAAATAAAGTTCAAATAAACTCAAATTCATACCAGTCCAAATTCTACACATGAAAATTCTTTAATTAGTGCTTTGATGAACAAGTCCACTTTCTCTGATTGATTCCTAAAAATTAAACAAAATAAAAAAATAATAAACCTCATCTGCCACGTGCCAAGTATTCTTATTTCAATTCCATTCCATTATTTGATAACAAGTATACCATAAACGTCACAGTCTATATAGGGTTTTATGTATATGCCCAATTTCAAATAAAGGAAAGAGAAGAATGTTAAGGGGTGTACCTGTAAAAAGACAATGTACCAATACTTGAAGCTGGAAGAATGAAGATGGAAGACAAGACAAGATGTGCAGCTTAGAAAAAATTAGGTCAGAATTTTTACTAATATATATATATATATATATATATATATATATATATATATATATATATATATATGTGTGTGTGTGTGTGTGTGTGAGTATTTTTGTGAATTAAAGTTTAGTAGGTATGGGTATCCACGAGTACAAATACTATGATACCCGTACCCGTCCCGTTAACATGCAGATATCAATAATACCCGTACCCGCGGGTAACGGGTATCCTTTTTTAATATTTGATTTCTACCCGTTGCGGGTTTTATCCGCGAATACTCGCGGCTACAGATTTTTTTTTTTGACATCCCTAAGCGCGAGTGCTTTACTTGCTTTACCCCTGAGCCGACCCTGGGCTTATACATACTAACATGGTATCAGATTTAAATCGTCTTCAACATTTCTCCTTTCTTGTTGATTTTCTACCATGGCAAATACTACGTTATCCTCTGGTTCTTCCACAAATCCCGTGCACTCTAACCTATGTTCTGATCATCTCACAAACCCCACACATCCCCTGTTTCTTCACCCGGTGAGAATCCTACTATTGTCTTGGTGTCACCTCTTCTTTCCGATAACAACTATCCGCAATGGCAACATGATATACTCGTTGTGTTGGAAACCAAAAACAAGGATTGTTTTGTTATCGACACCATTCCATGTCCACCCTTGAATGATCCTTGTATGAAGCTTGGAAACGTTGTAACAAGATGGTAATTTTGTGGCTTACTCGCTTAATGACGTAAACAATCTGTTATGTGGATGGAGTTTGCATCTGATATATGGACCAATCTTCTTCAACGGTTCTCTCATGGGGATAAGTCACGCATTGTCGATTTATAGGAGAAAATTCAGAGAGTTCGACAAGGTGATTCCACCATCTCTCAATATTACACACAACTTCAGATCTTCGGGAAAGAACGTTTTTTGTTTCGCACGATTCTTGTTTGTACCTGTGCTTCTCCTTGCACATGTGGCTTGATTTCCAAGATTCAGAAAGAGTGTGATGATGATTGTGTCATCAAATTTCTTCGTATCAGAAAAAACTCTTTGAGTTATTTTTCACCAAATACTTCTTGTGCGTTTTTGTACGCGTTTTTGTACACATTATTTCTTCTTTTTCTCATGGCTTATACATACTAACATCATATTTAAAATTTTATAAAATTAGAAAAAAATTTATGTTAAAATTATTGAAATACAAATTATGTTGGTAAAATTGGATAAATCGAAAGTTTAAATGGTGAATTTGAAATTTTTTAATAATAAAGTATGTAATTTAAAATATAATGAATATTCTATTTTTAACTTCAAATCATTTCACATAGAACATGTCATCACACCGATAATAATATAAAAATAAATTGAACAAAAAAGATAAAATATAAATTGAAAAAAAAAGATAAAATATGTTCAATTTCAGTTTGAAATTACAAGCCATCGTTAATGGTTATAGGACTAAAACATCATCATCTTTTATGATCCGAGATGCTAATGGTGTTATGCTTAGAAGACAAAGATATAATGTTGAAGGATGCAATATATATATATATATATATATATATATATATATATATATATATATATATATGTGTGTGTGTGTGTGTGTGTGTGTGTGTGTGTGTGTGTGTGTGTGTGTTTAATTTCTCTCATTTCACTATATACAATAAATGAGATAATGAAGATAACTAGCTTCTTGTATCTTCCAACAAAAAGGAGTCAAAGTAGGGATGAAATCTAGATCTATCCATAGTAATGGTTGATAAGCATCTTATATAGTTATAACATATTCAAAACAAATTAAGAGTATTACTTAGTGAATTTCACATGTTAGATGTTTGATGTTGTGTTTATACAGTATTTTAGTTGATGGATGGTTAAAAGATGACAACAATTTCATAAAACAAAAAATTCTAAATGTATTTAGATTTACAAAGTTTTTTTCTAAAAAATTTGTTAAGTATACTGAAGGAATGAAGTTTTGAAGTATTACATGTAAAAATAAATGTGTTTAAATGTTTCAACATGCTGAAACTTAACCTATGTGATATTAGAGGTTTGTTGAGAAATATGCTATTTTTGAACATGATAAAAGATTCAAACTATATTTTTTTTTCGGATGTCAATCTTCGTTTGTTTCTAATTGGTTGATTATTTAAATTTTTGTGAAAATTTTGAGCATTGTTTATAAGGTCAATAAAGTTTTTCAACTTCGTAAATTAGTTATTAAACATTATTTAAATAGAGTTTTATTATGACAAGTATTCATATACCTATCATGGTAATTGTATTTTTTTTTTCATTTCTTTGATTTTGTCAATTTTTCTCTATCTATAATGGTATTACTTGCACATAACAATATATAATTCCCAACATTTTATTGACTTACTTTATCCAACAAATTTCAAATAAATTAAAACTTAAAATCATAATTTTAATTTGAAATATGATTTGCATAAAAAAAAGCTACAACCATCATCTAAGCCATAACTTAAGACAACTACAAAATTAGTCGTTCATTTCATAATTTAAATAATTAGCAATTTACATAATCAAAAATATATCAAAATTACTTGATGCCTAAATGCAAACTAAATCACAAAAATAATCATCATTTGGAGACAATTTTTGGCTTGTTAGAATAGGTTGTATTGATACTATGATACTTAGATTCATTTGAATCACTTAATCTCCAATAACATTTTTCATAAATCTATATAACCTCAAACCTATAAAAAAAGTGATCCAGAATCAATGTAAACACATTCCTAGCTTGTAGTTCTTTTCCAAATTTGTTTTCCTAATTTCCACAAGTTCCTTTAAATAAAAAAATTTTCTTGTTCCATCCTTTTGTGGATTAAATTTTCGTACTTTTTTTTTTCAATTTTAACTCTTTAAGAATAATTGAAGCTCACATAGAGATATACCCATCTTTAGAGTTCGTTTGTTAATACAAAATCAATTATAACTAAGTCAATGTTAAATAGCAAAACACATGCTTATCAAATTTTCAAATCAATGGACAATTATTCTTCATTTAAACACAAAATATATCATTATTTAGCATCAAATTTCATACTGTATTTGGACAAAATTCACATAAAAGCAAGTTCACCCAATCTACAATTCTAAAAATAATAAATAGTTTAACAAAGTTACATTAAATATAACTTTAAAGATGATTTTATTTCTTTAAACAAAATACTATATTAAGATTTTCAAAACTCTGTTAATTGATATATAATGAAATTCGATTAATTTTCCTGATATTTTAGCTAAAGATGATCAAAATTAACATATTTTTGAAATAGAAAGTAATACATGATATCTTTAAAACTCTCATGTCCAAATACATCAATAAGTTGAAAATATTATATTAATACTTTTCAAAATTTAATGGAGCAAAAGACACTAAAATAATTGACAATAACATTAATTGGCCATGCATTTGTATTGATTAGCCATGACTTATGAGTTGTAGCATAGAAGCAAAGACTCAATGACATCTTCAAAAATAGAAGAAGATTTAAATACTCTTTCAAAGCTCTCTTCTTGAACTTATGGATAAAGTTCTTGAAACTTAGTCACTATTTCTCATCTCGATCAGTTATCATTAGCATTTGTGAGACCTTTGCCTAATAAACCAAAATCATACAACAAAATTCCATCCAAATTAACAAATATGCAAAAATGAACTTGTAACCGATCAAAGATGCTTAAAAAAACTCCAAAAGAGATATATGAAGAATGTGAGATATACCAATATTACTTTGTATGAAAAATGCAAATTAATTAAAACAATTTAATTAAGCACTCAGTAGAAGACACGACACATTTTTTTATTCCAATAGACAAATCTAGCAACCTATAAGTGCAGAGAGAACATGTGATCTCCCTCACTTCAATCATTAACCCCATAATGATTTTGGATAAGAAAATGAGATTCAAAATTCAGAAACAAAACCAGAAACAATCTAGAATGGAGCTTTGCTCAAGGTTCACTTCATCTAGCCAATCCTAGAGGTCAAACTCAACTATGCCCATCTCTTTTACAAGGTGCCTCTACCACTAACCAAACCAGTTCCTAATCGTATCCATACCCAAAAGAACAAAACGCTTAAACTAAAGCTCTGTCCTTTTTTGTGTGTGAAAACTTAACATAACAATGCATTATTGGAATATAATGGGAAAGCAATGTGGGAACTTTCAATTGGTTTTGCCACAAATTTATCCCTTTCGACTTTTCTTGATCCAACCACACATCTCCCTTTAGTTCTTTTCCCAAACAATTATAAGTAGCCATGTCGCATCTTACCAAACACATAATAACATTGTAACTTGGAAACAAAAAGAGGAAAAATTTAAAGCAAGCTCAAATGAATAAATGAACGAATGAACAAACCTGTGAATGGTGAGAAGAAGGCACGGACTAGGACACAAACCAATGGAGAAGAAAAAACAAACCAGAGCACAAACTAGAGTGTGAATCAGAGCACAAATCTAAGCGTGAGTCATAGCATGAATTGGATGGTGAAATAGAGCACAATTAGTTTCATTGTAGGACTTTAAGGTTTGAATGGTTTCATTGTTGGAGAAGAGACTAAAAGAGAATAAGTTAGGGTGGACTTACATGTCAGTTAAAATTAAAATTGACATAATAAATAACTTATTATAATGGTTATATATTGAACAAACGTAGTAAGTACTTACTATGTTAGTTCCCGTTTTAACTGACATAATAAATTTGGCTATTATTACAAAAATGTCACAATTCCAATTTGTTATGTGTGTTACTTTTTTACACCAATAACCATTTACAATGTAAGTTAAAATTAAAAATGACATAGTAAATGAATTATTATGTAGGTGCATTACACTTGTTAACAAGTTTGACATTTATTACAAAAGTATCACCACATCACTTTTTATAATAGGTGGATTATATTGTCATAATAAGTCGTCATTGTTTTATATTTTCTACCAGTGAAATAACACTTGCTTTAACCTTATAAATATCATTATACATAGGGATGTCAACAGGGCAAGTAGGGTATGGATAGTAGCTCCCTCGTACCCTACTTGTTGGATAAATATTTGCTCCATACCCGTATCCATATTCGTACGAGTATCCGTTATGCGGGTATCCACATATTTTTTTAATAGGTTTAATGACATGGAAGGTCCTCGTTTTCATTACAAAATCTAAATTAGGTCCTTAACTTCTAAGTTGTCCCAATTGGGTCTTATTTTTTGAAAATTTCTTCCAATTTGGTCCTTTTCGTTAGTGCATTATTGACGATGTTAAATGTGTGTCACGTGTCAGCTTGTGATTTTTTTTTTACTTTTTCTTCTTAAAAAAATAGCTGACACGTGTCAAATTAGGATTTTGCCATGTGTCAACTTCTCTTTTTTTGTTTTTTGTTTTTTTTTAATATTTTTAAATTAAAAAAAATTGCCATGTGTCAATTGTTTATATGAAAAATCTTGATTTGGTCCCTGTATTTGTTATTTTGTCTCAATTTAGTCTTATTTTTTTTAAAACTGGAATAATTTCATCTCTTCCAAATTGAGACCAAGTTTATCTTTTATATTGATATTATTATTATATTTTTATTATAATAGATATTTTTTTAACTAAATTAAGTTTATTTAAATTTAAATTTTGCATTGAATTTTGTAACTTACATAAAACTATTTTAAACTTTTACATTTGAATTTATAAAGTTGTTTAGAAATTATTAAAACAAATTTTTTAAATAAATTTCAATGCAAAATTTAAATTTAAATAAAATTAATTTGGTTAAAAATATCTATTATAATAAAAATATCATTATAATATTGATATAAAATTTAAATTTGGTCTCAATTGGGAAATGATGAAATTTACTCCAGTTTATAAAGAGGTTAGGACTAAATTGAGACAAAATAACAAATATAGGGACCAAATCAAGATTTTTCACATAAATAATTGACACGTGACAAGAACCATAATTTGACACGTTGCAGTTTTTTTTAAATGTAAAAAAAATTAAAAAAAAAACACAAGCTAACACATGGCAATACCCTAATTTCACACGTGTTAGTTGTTTTTTCAAGAAAAAAAGTAAAAACAAAAATTAAAATTAAAAAAAAAACCACGAGCTGACACGTGACACATAATTAACATCGTCAATAATACCCTAACGGAAAGAACCGAATTGGAACAAATTTTCAAAAAATGGGACCCAATTGGGACAACTTACAAGTTGAGGACCCAATTGAGATTTTGTAACGAAAATGGGGACCTTCCGTGTGATTAAACCTTTTTAATATCCACGGTACTCGTGGGTATTTACAAAAGAAAGAATTAATATTTAACAACATACTTTAACCATAGATTCAAATAAAAATACAATGCATAACATTCATAAATTTCAAACAAAGTGCAAATAACCCATATAAATAGTGTTGAACAACAATTTACAAAGAAATAAAGATTTTTTAAAACCAATTGATAAAAAATAACCTATTCAAAATCAATGTGTTATTGTTTAATCATGTTTTTTTAAATTTTTAATTTACATTAAAGTATAACGCTTACGGATATTATGATACCCGTACCCGCCTTTTTAGTATGCGAGTATAAAAAATACACGTACCCGTTACCTGTTGGTGTCCATTTACAATATCCATTTTCTATCACGGGTACGATTTTGTTTTACATCCCTAATCATACACCACACTTCAACCATAAACTACCATAATTCATCTTGTAACAAACCTAACCAAACCCCTTTCTAAACATCAAACTTTGACACTCATCATCTTTAGATGGAACACTTTGGCATCACTGAAATGGAGAATTATTCCAACTCGTACCTCGTTGCTTTATTTGCAAATGGCAAAATCAAGCAATGTGAAGACAGTGTGCACTCTCAATGTCAAACTCGAAAACTCTTTCAAATACCATACAATTACACATTTACCCTTCTAATGGACAAATTTTGCATAAGTTTGCATATTCCAAACAGTACATTCTTCAAGAATTTGTACTTTCAAAAATCAATCACTAAGGATGGTGTGATTAAGTATGATGCTCCTCAAATATCAACATATTTTGATGTTCTGCAAATGACAAATTGTAAGTATGAATTTCATGTTAATAAAATTATTTAATTGTATGCTAAGTTTACAAGGTTTGTGGAACCTATTTAATAATTTTTTTTACTTTTCATATTTTAGTGGAATTAAATTTAACTAATATACGTAAGTTCAATTATGTTATACTTTGTAGTAACTTTTTATAGCCATGAGTAATTTATTATAATTGAATTTAAATAGGTTTATATAAATAATCTGAATTGATAAATTTAGGATTTTAATTTAAGTTTATATTAGTGTGAACCCTCTGTTAGGTATAATGTATTGAATATTGTTAGATTTATGTGAGGTATAATTACTGATTTGGTCTCCTTATTTTTTTGGCTTAGTTCAATTTGGTATCCATATTTTTTGTTGGTTCAATTTAGTACCCTAATTATTTAAAAGATTCAATTTGATCATCTCCGTTAAGTTGGAGTTAACACCATGTCTGTATAGGACACGTGTCAAGCCGTGAATTTTTTTAATTTTTTTTAATATTTTAATATTTTTTTTCCTAAAAATTTATAATATGCCACGTGTTAGATTACTGTATGCCACGTGACAGTTTACAGTCATGACATGTGGCAATGGTAAAACTTGTTTTCAATTTAGTCTTTATTAAAAAATTTTGTTCAATTTAGTACCCAAATTCTTTAAATCGATTCAATTTTGTCCTTTCAAATTTGAGACCAAATTAGTAAATAAGTTTAATTATAACTTATATATACATATTAAAATTATTATTTTGAATTTATACATCAAATCACTACACCTAAATATCAAATTATTTTAATTTTTACAAACATAAAAAATTTCAAGTGTAAAAAATTATAAAGGTAAAAATGTAAAAAATAAAATAATTTGAGTATTTAGGTGGAGTGATTTGATGTATATATTAAAGAAAATATTGTAACATGTATATATAAGTTGTAATTAAGTTTATTTACTAATTTGGTCTCAAATTGAAAAGGACAAAATTGGATCATTTTAAAAAATAGGGTACTAAATTGAAAAAAAAAATTAAAATAGAAAATTAAATTGAAAACAAGTTTTACCACTGTCACATGTCATGACTGTAAACTGCCACGTAGCACGACAGTAACATGACACGTGGTATATTATAAATTTTTAGAAAAAATAAAATAAAAAATTTCACGACTTAACATGTGTCCTGTACAGACACGGTATTAACTCTAACTTAACGGAGATGACCAAATTGAACCATTTTAATATGATTTTCACATATTCAATTTCATTTTAATATGATTTTCACTACTTAAATTTTAAATTATATCAAATTTCTACCCAAGGGTGAATTGGTAATCTTATATTTTTATCAATTAAAACATTTTTTTTTAATTTATCACACTCATCACATCAATCATAAACTTTCACAAACTTTTTCTTCATTCAAATACCTTAATCCAAAGAACAGCACAATCTTCTCTTTATCTCCTCAAATCCATCCACACTTTCCCTCACATCCACTCCTCAATCTAAACACTACCTTAGTGTTTGATTTATTTATCTTTTTTGTTAGAAGAAATCTTTAGTGTTAGATAATAAATAATGTACATTATATTTGAAACAAGGTGATACGAGGTTATTTTCCTTCAAGGTGAAATATACATCATATTTCAAATTACACTACAAGAAAATTTATAAATAGTGACAAATTTTAGTGACCAATAATTATTAGTAAATATAGTGACTCACCAATTTAGATACCAAATTACAAAACTAAAAATTATTGGGTACTAAAATAGTCACTATTATGAATAAAAAGTTATAATTGGTCACTAAATTAGTCTTTAAAATTAGCTATCATGGATTTGGCTACTAAAATGAAATTAATCACTAAAAATTAGTTACCTAGGTTTTCACACAATAAGAATTAGTTCTTAAATTAGTCTTTAATTAACCAGTAACCAATTTAGTGACCAATTATAATTTTTTATTTATAATAGTGACTATTTTAGTAACCAATAATTATTAATTTTGTAGATTGGTATCTAAATTGGTCACTACAGTGGCAAATTTTTATTTTCTTTTATAAAATTGGTTTCTAATTAAGAATTTTCTTGTAGTGTTATGTATTTTATCATCAAAGTTTTCTATTTTACAAACTTCAATACACAATCTTCAATTTCACAATTGTTTCATCTGAACTTTTATTTTCACGTATTTTATCATTTGAATTTTTAAAGTGTACACATATTACCTTTCATCAATTAGATTTTCAACCAAATTTAGCTTCTATTAATTAAATGTTAAATAGCATGATGACGTGAGAAATAATAAAGAAGTATGATGTTATATCTTTTTAACGGGATGGAAATGGAGCTAATTTAAAATGTAAATTTTTATACAAAATTTATTAAAATGATAATTTGTGAATCTTGCATTGTTTAAGGCAATAAATATAAGATGGTAAAATAATTTTTAAATAATTAATTAATAGGAAAACAGATTAAATATTTAGAATAGTTTTAGACTAATGTGGACAAAAAATATATTAATACTAGAGCATTTGAGGTGCTCTAACTCTTTTACAATACTATTTACAAAAATCCATAAAGTAAAATATTTCATGAAGTAACAAAAAAAAATCACAGCACTTCAAATATCTTTCTAATTAAACTTCTACTTTTTTTGACTTGTGGTCCTCTCGATGTAATATCATATGTCTCATTCCTTTTCTTCCATACATCCCTTAGCATTTGTTGGTGTAACTTCATATTGATTGCCCCACAACACCATGTGTTATTGATATCTTCTTTCCAATCTCAATCAGCATTAATTAACTTCTTTGTTGTGGTGTCCATCTTATGAATTAAAGTTGAAGAATGTTAAATTTGTCACAGTCACAGTCCCTGCAACCTAGAATAACACATGTCTACTATCTATAGAGTATATAGATACAATGGGTTAACTCCAAGAAAAACAGCAGACTTAACTCATAGTAACTTTAAGCATTGCATTGAACATTGGTATCAATCACTATATGAGAATGTTATGTTGGATAGTTTATGTTTCCATGCATGCATTTGTGCCATACAAAAAATTTCCTCTAGGTTTACCTTCCCTTACTTAAATATTACCCCACTTTTATGTTTCAAGATTTTCTAGATAAGAGACCTACATCTCTTTCCAGATTTGATTTTGTTTATCGTTTAATTACAGAAAGTTAGAGTGTTGGAAGTTAACTATATAATGATTATAATACTCTACATTCACTCTCACCCATCTATCACACATTTTTCACACAATTTGGACTACTTTACCAGAAAAGAAAAGATGTTTGACACTCTCTTCACTTTTTGTGCACAACTCACAAAAAGTTATTGACTAAAGTAATATATATATATATATATATATATATATATATATATATATATATATATATATATATATATATATATATATATATATATATATTTATATTTCTTTTATA
>Ga0214542_1009294_pt1 | contig 15418 bp, 8 predicted proteins | sample CNSS1metaG_FD_160096 | JGI IMG/M metagenome (GOLD analysis project Ga0214542, IMG submission 160096) | Root nodule microbial communities from cowpea collected in UCLA plant growth center, Los Angeles, California, USA - CNSS1 | ecosystem: Host-associated > Plants > Roots > Nodule | place: USA... | reverse complement strand
AAAACCTTAAAAAATAAAAAAAAAAAAAAAAAAAACTCCAAATTCAACGAATCGAATGTCAATTCGAAATCTTTGGAAATACAAAATTTAATGTAACAAACACTAGTAAAAAAATAATATCATGATGAAAAGTTATTATAACTAAAACAGTGAACAAAAGTCACACGAGCTAAAAACACAAAATTAAAGTAAATATATATATTGAACCCAATTTATTGCCACCTAAAGGAAATGAATTAAAAATGTAAAATAAAACCTGAAAATTACATTCATTGTATGATAAATGTGTGTATCAAATACGTGTCATCAACCTAATTATGGGCTCTAATTAGGACCATAAGCCTAATTATAAAAATTCAAGCTAAAAAATGGAAAATCAAATTTGCATGGCTTTTTTCTAAATGAAAATCATAAAATCTATCGCAATTTTTAAAAATCATTGAAAATAACTTAAGACTTCAAATCCAATAAATTATATGTTAATTTTGAAACCCTAAAACTTTATAATCCAATGCATCGAATCAAACAAAAATAATATCTAAAACAATTTATAGTTAAATCGTAAGAAAATATCATATTAGCTTAAATTAAAAAATTATTATATACACTAAACTCAGTTTATTACCTTTAAAAGAAAATGGCCTTACCTACTAATCTTCCTCGCTCATTCTCAAAAAGTTTGATTTAACACTTTAAATTCAAAAAATAAAAGTAAGATATTTAATGTTGCTATAATTATTATTATAAGATTGGAAAGTCTACTGAACGCATAAGTAATCGATCGGAAAAATTCAAGTATTATTTTCTATGAGACTTGTTAAATATTTGACAATTTTTGTAATTTATAACTCAATTAAATAATAAATTTTACAAAAATAATTTTTTTTTTTATATTTTTATCAAACATATGGTGTGCAAACACTACAAGAAAAATCTTAAACAATGACCAAATTTAGTAAACAAAAATAATTAGTCACTATAGTATCAAATTTAAATACTAATATATAAACTAAAAATTCTTGGTAACTAAACTAGTTTAAAAAAATATAATTGGTTTCTAAATTGGTAACTAAAATAGTTTCTATTAAGAATTAATCTCTAAATTTGTCATTAACATTAACTACATAGGTCTTGACTACCAAATGAACGAGTCACTATAGTAGTCTCTAATTAATTATTTAGAGACCAATCTAGAAACCAATTCCTTTGGTAACCAAAGTTCTCTTGACCTTTGTCAAACCCCTTATTTATAGATTTTTCGAATTGGATTGGGTATGCAGCTCTGCACTTGATTTTGTTTTGGAGTAACCAAGTTTATCAATATTTCCTCTTGGCGATAACTTTGATAATCAAATTTTGTTGATATTTTTCACTTATCTGCAAAATATTAAATCTATAAACCAAATACTTATCTTTTCCAATTTTATTAAATAAAACTCAAAATATCTAAAAAGATAATAATAAATTAATAAAAGATAAAGATAAACAAAAAATAAAACATGATAATGTCAATTATCAATTATGCAATAAATACATTTGGAGAAAATGCAAGAAAAATTAGTAATCTATTTAGTTGAAGTTGTGAAGGGACAACATTAATCACGATTAATATTTCTTTTTCATGTGATATTGGGGGAGGCATAACCCTAATGTTATGAACACAATGTCATAAAAGAACAATTGTTTCACTAGCGAATGACTCATTACAAATTGGTTGTTTAAGGGTACATTTTTTATTTGAATATTTACTTCCACTTGAATTTTACTAAGAGCTTGGTTTATTCTCAAAGCTCTTAGTTTCTTACAGAAGAATATTTGGAAGTGATGTCAACCTTGGTTGAAGGTTGAGAGAGGCAACATTTTTTTCTATTCAAGCTTCAAGAACACTCAAAGAAGTTTAGAAAATAAGTGTCCAAATTATTTGATTTAACACTTTTGACATTTAAAATGCTTGAATTGCATATATTATTGAGTAAATCAGACCCCTTCAACTTAGAAATATAGATTTTGGTATTGAGAATTAGTTAAGTGTGATTTTAATGATTTTTTATAGCACAACAAGGTACTGAGCCATGAAAGAAAACCCTTTGGAGAACCCTTGAATTGATCAAATATGGAGAGCTTTAGAGTTGAGTTCAAATAAAATATTCCTAGAAAGTTAACCTCAAAGCTAAACTCCAAAGTGGAGACTCAAGTCACACAAAAAAAAATCCTGAATAGGAGGAAACTTCTACTATTGAACATTGAGGGTTGGAGCTGAGCATCAAGTTTTATTTCTATAAAAACATAATGTTGCTCTATTTTAGGGAGCTCTCTCTTAGACCTTTTCTTAGACAATTTTTGTTAGTTTTGAAATGGTGATTTAAGCCAAGAAGGGTGGATGAATTGGCTATTTAAAACTTTTTCGAAAGCTTAAAACTATGACTAATTTGTTCTTGAGCTATGAAACAGTCGATTAAAAAGATAAATCAGTCGGCTAAAATACTGGGAATTTATGCAGAATACAAAATTTGTAGATTTAACTCAAACAACAATCTTTTACATACAAGACTTCTTCCAATCAATATTTCTAACTATTATACAACCTCAGATTACACAAGAACGCATTAAAACACAACAAAGAGTGGATTACTTGATTTTCTTGATATTTTAAAGTGATTCAAAGTGAGTGAGATGAGGGAAAGAGAATTGCACAGTTGTTTTTATACTGGTTCACTCAATCAAAAAGCTACATCCAGTTTACCAAGACAACATGAGTCTGGTTTCCACTATATTCAAAAGTTTTACAAATCAAACACCAAGATTAGACTTTTGAACAAAGAACCACACAAGATTTTTGACTCACACAAAAATCTAGACAACTATCTTGCAAGAATCACACTTACATACATGAAATCACATAAGGCAAAACAACAAGAGGCACAAGAACATCCAAACTTAATGGTGGCTCTCCTTAGCCAACCATACATGTGTTCTTCAAGCTATTCACAAGCCAAAATGCCTCCAAGATCAACCAAGATCTTTAAACTTCATGTTGCAGTTGTGTATTGCATAGAGAGTTTTCTAGAGAAGAATGACAAGATTTCGCGCTCAAAAACTCAGAAAACTTAACTCTACTCTCGAAAATACAACATATATAGTCTGGTTTAAGTGAAATCTGTCGATTGAATTTTTCATACAGTCAGCTGATTTTACTTGACTTAAGGAAAATCAGTTGACTGAAAAATAATTCAACTGACTAAATGCATTCATACTAGAAAACTATATACTGCAAGCCTTTTAACCGGTTAAAACCCATTTTAACAGATTAAAAGAGACACACCAAGACTAACTAGACATCTAACCTATGTCATATTGCCTACCAACATGATATAACACCAAAACATTACATTTAACATATTATTTCCAGATTTAACACACTACAAACTTAGTCTGCAAGTGGATCCTCATCAATCTTCATCAACCACATGTGATCTTCATGCATTTGGTTTTATCAACTATTTGCTTCAAGCTTGCTTGTGCCAACAATTTTCTCCATTTTCATTGTAAGATTTTGAGAGAGTTATGAGAGAAGAATAATAGATAATATGCTTGTAACTAGAGTCATCATCATGAGTGACTAAACTCTCCTGTATTGAGGTTGGATGTAGCATTTTTTAATTCCTTGTACTAATGTTGATTTATAATACATATAATTATATTTTTATTCAATGTTAATGGTTTGATTTATGTTTAAATATTGGATGTTGATTTATAATCTATAACAATATATAAAGGGGATTCCCATTTTTGTGTCCACATTTCAAAATACCAATTTTACCCTTTAAATATAATAATTTATTAAATTTTTAAAAATTAACTGTTATTTTTACAAGCTTTTTATAAAATCGGATGTCTTTATTTCTTCTCTTCTTCTTTATTTATCAATGGTTATTCTTTTGTCTCTTCTTATATATTTCACTTTATCAATATTATTAACTTAATAACATTACAATATTATCATCTATTAATATAATATCACGCATAAATACACACAGGCGCAGGCGCGATAGCACCTGTGTTTACACTAGTATATATAATTATATTTTTATTCAATGTTAATGATTTGATTTATGTTTGAATATTGGATTAATGGATGATCATCTTATTTAACTAGTTTATTTAACTAATTTATATTTACTTCGAAAACTAATCTTAAATTTAAGATCCAATCAAATCATTTAAATAGGTCTAAAATATCATATAATAACTTAATAACTCAATATTATTGTTACTATATAACAACAATTTAAAATAACTTTGTTGTAACAAAATCAAGTTTTTTTCTTTAATATAACGATATTGATAATATATATATATATATATATATATATATATATATATATATATATATATATATATATATATAAAAATAAGATGATGCTTTCAAATCTTTCCGCTAATAATAAGTAACATATTTACCACCAATATTTATCAATAAAAATGATAATAATTAGACTAAAATTTGAACAAATTATATAATTTGTGTATGTGTTTACACATAGCAACATATTTAATTAACTTTTTATTTGAACTTTTGCACTAGCGCGTACACGGTTGAGTAGAGAAGCAAAATTCATGTTTTTGTTGTATAATATTGGTTTGGTTCACACAATATGTGATGTGTGATTTGGACTTGTCTAAGATAGGCTTAAAATGTCAAATTCCATTTTGTCATTTTCTTTCCACCCCTTCGTCTCTTACTCGTTGGTTCCTCTCCTTTGCCTTTTTATCTCTTTTTAAATACACCTCATTATCCATGCTTCTCCGTTTCTAGGTGCTCTCAATGCCATAACATTTTCCACAATCACTTCACCAACAAAACAAAACATAGGTTGGTTCACAACTTCACAAAGAAACCCCACTTTCCATCACCAACACAAATTTCCACGATGCCATATACTAATATCACACGTTATTATTTTGACCAAAACACAAGAACCTTCCCTCTCCAAGCATGCACTACACGCACCATTATTGACAAGAGGAAACTATTCTAAGCAAAATAAATAAAATTTTGTATAAATTATATCGTTCACAAAGAAATGTTTTTTAAAGCTTATATCACTTAATTGCGTATTTGTTCTAAAATTAAGTAATTTCAACATGCCCTTAGTATAACATTCAATTATTCATTATTAGTATACTATAATAATATTTGTATAATATACTATTGGGATTTAATAGTAGTTATATATAATATTACAAAATTATTAGGATTTTTAGGATTATTGAAGGTATAAGAAGTATAAGAGATATGTTGTAGGGAGAAATTTGTTATTTTATTTTATTTTATTTATGTACATAACAAAATAGGATAAAATATCATATTTAATCTTATTTTAGTATCTTAATCTTGCTTTCTCATATTTAAATAATAACTAAATATATTATATTTATATAAAAGATATTTCTAAAACTGAAAAATTTCTTAAAAACTAATTGAAATAAAAAATATTTTAAATGAATATTCTTGACAAATACATACATATGTATTATATTTGTATTAAAGTATATTATACAATATTTAATATTTAGTTCCAAAAAAAATGTTAACAAAAGGTATAGAAAATAAAATGATCCTCTAATACCTCATTTAGTAGGATTCACTCTACTAATTTAAAACATTACATAATTGATAAAAAGAATAAACTAGTATATAAGTATATCAAAAAGCATTTACAAATCCCTTGTGAGAAAAATCAAGCTTAAACTTTTTAAAGATAAATAATACTTAATCAACCTGGAAGATCTATACATTACAAAAATTATATACCTAAGTGATCACTAACCATCAATAAGCATATTGTTTTACAAATCTCTCATCTACATTATCCTTTGTTCACCTATAATATAGGATCATTGCAGACGGACAAACCACAACACAACACACAACAAGGTAAGTTAGTGTAATTATAACATCAGTTCTAGGCATAATTGATAAGTGTTAAGAATAAGTAAATTTTTCATTTGAAATTGACACTTGTCATGTACCAAATGGTGCTATTTGTGTATAAAACAAACCTCCTTAACTTAAGATACAAAGTGAGGTATTTAGAATTGGAGTTTTATGAATTATAATGATATTTTGAGGTTTGCAGTGAATATAAAACAAAATATCAAGTATGCAGCTGAGCCACAGTACTGGAGCTAAGCCATGGATGTAAAAAAGACATGATAACATATTTTGACTTTCTAGCTAAGTACAACAAATGGAGCTGAGCCTCATGAGAAAACCCTCTTTGCAAAAAAACTGGAGCTCAAATCCATGAGGCTGAGCAGCCAAGAAAATCCTTCTAAGAAAGAAAGGTCACATGGTGCGCACCAGGACAAGGGGCTGAGTTGAGAAGGAAACTCACTTATGAAGTAACCCCTATGGATGAGCACCAAAACTTGGGTTGAGCACTGCCCAAAATTTTCTATAAATAAAGACCTTGAGTCTTCATTAGAGGAAATTGAGTGGAAGCTCTAAGATATAATAATAGGATATAATAGGGTCTGAGACACAAGGGAGATGTGCTTAGTGTAAATCTTATGTGTAGATGCTACTAGAATTGCATTGTAATATTCTATGAGTAGTTGAACTCCCTCGTGTCTAGGTTTGATGTAACCAATTTTGATTCTATATACTTCTACTTCTTGGGTATTTATCTTTGCTTTTATTCAATTCTTGATGATTTGATTTATGCTTAATGATGATTTGATCACTCATCTTATTTCATTGGTTTGATTTGAGTTGGAAGACTGGTCTAAACTTGTGTGGATGAATTGATGACTTATACTATCTCACTGGTTTGGATTAAGTTGAAAGACTAATCTCAAACTAAGGTCAAATCAATTATCATACATGTACTTGTGCTTATTTAGTAGCCAAAGGGAATGCTGGAAGGGAGAGTCATGCACATTAAAGCAAAGATTCATTCTACCAGGAATTGAGGAATCACATTGGGTTTGAAATCCTTAGGTTCTATGTATCAGGGATGAACCTAGATCTACATTGAAAGAGTACTCCTAGGACATTGAATGAGTTGCATAGTAAGCAAGCAAGATTTGTATCAATTCATAGTCCTTACTTCAGTCAATATATTTATTAACTACTATCTATTTTTACTTGCACTCTTTATCAAAACCAAAAAACCCAAAAATAAAATTACCAACATACTTGCTAAATGCTTATGAATACGACACTTGTTGATACTACTACGTACCAGTACACTTGTTGGGAAATGGTTGTTGTGAAACAGTCAACAATAATCAATGTAATATCTCTCACCAAGAGGACATACTGCATCAGTCGTAGAATCATGTAAGTTTTAATTTCTTTTTTTAAGGGATACTACATTAGTTGAAATCGATGTAGTGTGTGATTCAAATATTATGAGACTGCCACCACATTTCTTTTTACATCATTTTTGCGATAACCGATATAAAATCTCATTATAGATTGCTCTATTTGTACTAGTGAACTCTTAATCATTTTCGAATAAAATAGTACAAATCTTTAACTACATCTCAACAATGAAACTATGTATTTTGTAACACTCAATACTGCTTGAAAAGCTATATTAAGCATTTTCACAATGCAGTTAAGCTGACTGAAACTATATGCTTAAACTTATTCAATTCTACTATTTAAATTTGATACAAACTTCTGGAATTGGTTTTTAAATGTTTTAAACTAAAAAAGTAAAAAACTGAAAAATGAACAATGATAGTCACATATGAAGATGTAGGACATGCTCGAATATGAGCATGGAATGGTTTGTTGAACAAATCAGTAATGCAAAACAGTTCTAAAAGACATCAATTGAATAAAGAAACTAGAATGAATTGAAATGATTGAGTAAAAACCCTAATTCAAAAATCTGAAAACTAATTAATAAACATAACTACCGTGAAATGACATTGTCATCCTAAATTGAATTAGCTACAAAATTAACACACTAAAACTTCAAACAAGTAACACGAATCATCACGAAAGCATTAGAATAAAAAAACACAGATCATTGACATCCAAATCACAAATAAAAATGAAGAACAAATAGAACAATAGTTTGAACTGAAACTAATCTTCATTAATTGAATTCAATTCATTGATTCTTTTCTACTATAATCAAAAGACATTTTAATTAGTTTATATGATTGTGCATCATATGAATTTTAGTTTGTTTCCAAATTGAATTCAGTATTGAGGTGAGTTATCAAGAATCAACAAATTTATTTCAATCGCCAAAGTTGAACATCAAAGGAAAGAGAAACGAGAGAAGAAGAATTGGTGAAAACAAGTGGAAACACCAATCTATTGCATATACACATGCTTACAACAATTATGTTCGGTGGAAATGAATGAAATCACACAGAGATTTAAGATTCTTGATGCCATAGTCTATTGGGCGATCAACAACTTCGAGAAAGCTCTAATTAAAGAGAGAAAAATGAAGAAAATGTGAGAGTTTATGTTCTCTCTGTGAAGTGTGGTTGTGAAGTTTCTTGGAATGAAGTGTATGTATGAATGAATCATTGTGTGGTTCATGGTGTTAACAGTTCAAATACTTCCCCCAACCCCTGTTACAACCTATTGCAAGTCATACTTTTTATTCCTAACTAACCGAACTACATTAACTAACTAAACCAGTCCTAACTAGTAACCTAGGTAGAAGGTCCTCCAATTGTAGTCACAGGTTGGTGCATGTCAAACTTATTGCCCATTGTGCCTTTTCAAGCTCTTTGACCTATTGTAGGAGGTAAGAAGGCCAGTTAGCTCAAAACAGCTCCAACTTAGCTTCCAAAGCCACTTTCTATGTGAAAGGCCCTTGTGGTATCTTTTGAATCTTCTTCGTCATGATACATTCATCTTAGTAACTTCTTTTAGGACAATAACAACTTTGGAACTTTAGCACACGAGCTCTCTTGATTACTAATCAAAGAAATAGAATTACAACCATAAAACTAAGACTTAACTACAAAATATAACTAGACTAGTTAACTAGGTAAGTGCAAATGAAAACTGGAGTTTGGATGCAACTTTTGATATTTTCTAAGCTCTTTTAAGTTCAGCATAAGAGTATTTCAGTGCTATCTAGCTTCTCCCATAATTGCCATAGCATTTAAAGCTCAAGTGCAAAAAGTCAACTATTGGTCAACTTTGATTGAAAAGTCGATTCTACATAATTTATCGGGATTCTTGCTTGTTTGCATGCATTTATTGCTTTCAATCATTAGTTTAGTGTTGACTTTGCATCTTTTAACTACATTAGTATCACCAAACCAAAGTTAGAACTATTTATGCTACTTAAACTACCTAATTAGACTAGACTAAGCAACTCACTGAGTTATACTTCACTTAAGAACTAACACAACACTAAACTTATTATTTACTTGTTCTAAACTAAGACTCAACACAACTATTTAAATGCACACAAAAACAATCTTAATCCATACTAGGCTATTTAAGCTAACTAAGAACAATAATATACTTTACACTAACCTATTATAACATATGAACTACTATTAAATCTATCTATTTAGGCTAGAATACTAGTTAACACACTAAAGCATCAATATCTAACTAAAATTCTAGAACTAAGTTATCCTATAGCTAATTCTAAAACCTACATTGAAAATGTACTAAAATAGCCTACTTAAGCTAAATTCATGAAACTAACCTAAAATGTTTATTAAATTAAATCTAGGCCAAGAACTAACAATTAACAACTTAAACTTACCCAAAAAAAAAATACAATTATTCAAGAAAAACTTCAAAGAAAAGGGGCTTATCATGGCTTCAATCAACTTTGTTTTCAACTCTATTTTCACTTAAGCAAAGATGTTTTCACTCAAGACAAAATAGCATTACAATCCAACTTTGCTTCTACCCTATTTTTTCTCAAACAAAAATGTTTTTGCTTAAGCTGTAACACCCCATTTAAATAATAACTTTAATTTAAATGAAATGTCACACAGATAGAAATTTAGAGACAGGTCCTGGAGTATGGACGTTACTCCTTACAATATCCAAAAAGCTAGGAGAAACTAAGGCACACCATGATGCCAGATACAACCAAGAATCCAAGGACTTAACGAAATTTAATAGAATACTAAAGAGCAAAGCGTACATGGGCCATAGCCCTAAAGAAAAGCCCAAAAGCAAAAGTCTATCCCAAGGCTAAGCAGTGGAACCATAACCTTCCTGTTGACCACGGGTGTTCCTCGCATCTGCTCACATCAACAAGTTGATGATTATCGCAAAAGAGAGTACCACACAACAGAACACACAACAATAATAAAAGGGTAAGCTAGAGCCGAAAATGGTTTTATCATGCAGTCAGATATACTTTCACAGTCAATTATACATACACCACCCAAGCATGTTAAGACTTTTCAAAACAATACACTAAGACTCGACTCGATTCGACTCATCCGGATACATATAACTTGGTCGGATTCAGCGGATGCTTACACTTGTGGTGGATACCTTTGCTCACCCCCGAGCTATATGTTACAAGTGTTACAATGAATCAATTTTCCCTCACCACAAGGTTAGCCCTTAATGAATTTCAGGCCTCCTGCTACTCTCACCAGGAGTCAGTCCGCTCTAGGTGAGACTAACTGACTCCTTAGAGTGTCAGGATGCAACCTTACCTTGAATCCTTACCTAGTTATACAGATGGGGCACCACCATGGACACCCACTAACAGGGGCCATGGGATTACGTCCCGACCACTGAAGCACGACCCTGAGAATCTCACCTAGAGATCCCAAAGAATTACGCACTGACACATACCAACATTCTTAATCAATCAAACAAGTTCAACATGCGTATACACATATATACATATACATCACATACAGTTTCTCATAATTCACCTTTTTCGTATTCCCAGCCAAACTATACCAACTCATTATTCTCGAACCATGAATATAGAACTCCGTCTCATATCATTATCATGCCACATTGATACCAACCCTTTCGTGTCTCATGTCGAACTCATGCCAAACTCATCATTTCAATTCCATGAATCACCTTATACATATATCATACTCACATCATGTAAAACTCATAAATCTCAATGTTACCATCTCATGCATATAAAATCACTCAATTCATAACTCATGAACCACATCCCTCATGCATAAACATTCAGAACATACTTTAGCACAATAACCCAGTCCTACATGTGTTATTCACCCAATTAACATAGAAGAAAACAGTACAGGGTGCATCCTCGCCCAACTCTCACTCAATCTGAGGATACTCGCTTAGACGAGAGGTTTCCCTCGCTCAGGCGGACTCCCCTCGCTCAGGCGAGAATTCGAGGAGTGGGAAGAGTGGCTCCCCGCGGGGTCTCGCTTAGGCGAGCCCTCCTCGCTTAAGCGAGAATGCATCTCGCTCAAAATGGGGACTCTTCGCTTAAGCGACCATCGCATAAGAATCTTGGGCGAATCCTGGGCGAAACCTCTGCTAGTCTCGCCTAGGCGAGACAAGCTCACTTGGGCGAGATTATTAGACTTCGCCACTGTCTGCACCTGCATCAGTTATATTTTATGCATATGCAATATTACCAACCCTTCCCCGCATTCACAGTAGCATACCAGTTCAAGAATCACGAAACACCAACCAGACAACAGACAAACACATGAAACAGAAAAGGGTTCTAGCTTCCCTTACCTGGAATAAGCTAGCACAGTACTCCGACACCAACCACGAAACACAGCAGCTCTAGGAAAAAGCTTAGAACTGGAAAATAGTGGAACAGATCTTAAGATTGGGTTCACTACGAAAACTCCAATTGATAACACTCGAGATTACACTAAGAAAGGGAGAATATGAGTTGAGGGGCAACTTACGTTGAGTAGAAACGAGCTTCGAGCGAACTGGTCCGAGACGGGAAAGCAAACCCTAGTAGAGTAACGGCTGCACCTCTTAGAACAAAGGGGCAGATTCTGAAAGTGAGTAAGAGGGTTAGGGTTAAGGCAGACTTAGGGTCTGTTTTTCCCTTTAGGCCAGCCCTTAGGCCCAACTCAAATGGGGCAGCCCTTTTTAAATTAGGGCAGAAAAAGTGGGCCTTACATAAGCAAGCTCTATAAATCAATCCTAGTTTCTACACAAAGTTAAACATTTGTTTTTTCTTCTTCTGGTCTCTTTAATTGATTGAAATAAATGTTTCTATAAATACAAAATGAATATTAATTGTTATATTTGATTGATTTTCATTTTTTTAAATGAGTTATATCATATAACAATGCTTACCAAGATTAATGGAATCTATATGTTTTATGAAAATGGTTGTTAAGACTAATAAGAACTATATGAAATTATGGTCACATATATGGAATAATATGCCAACTATTGTTTAATTTATGTATTAAGTATTGACACATATATGTTATAACAAAGATATTTATGCTTCCCTGATGATTTAAGTTACAAAGACTAAGATATCAAGTGATGACAAGCTAATGGGAAAGTTCTTACACACCGTAACATGTGTAGATGTGCAACTTGAATTGTAATAAACTTATCCTGATTTATTCTCTTGGATCCGGTTGTAAATCTTTGTCTTGTATATTGGATTAAATGTTAGTTTTTGGTAACACATCCATTTGTTGAGTATTTTTTATGTCTAATCCATGTGTAATTTATATGATTTTTGTTAGGGGTGGCAGTGAGCCCGCATAGGCCTGATCCACATAAATTTAAATAAAATAAAAAAATTACACTTGTTTATATTAATTACTTCTTTTATGGACTCTTGCATTAACGTTTCAAATTCTTGTATAACTGGAAAAGACAAGTATTATGTAATTTTTAATGTGCTAAAATTTAAATAATACATTGTGTATGTCATAGTATGAATATGATGAAAATGTGGAATTATCAATTTATCATCTAATTCTCCAAAGTCTTTATTTAATTTTGTGAACTTCTTAAAGTTTTTCAATTTTTAAACATTGAAAGTTTTATCATAAAAATTAAAAAAAAAAAAGTCGGCCAGCCCGCGGGCCCGCGGGCCAAGTGTTATGTGGGGCGGGCCAATGTTTTCGACCCGCATAAAGTATGCGGTACGGGGCAGGCGAGCCCACGTTGTGCGGGTCTTATGTGGGCCAGGCCGGCCCGCATTGTCACCCCTAATTTTTGTATGTTTTTGTTGGATTGAAAATTTGATTATTTATCAATTCTTAAAATTGTTTTAGGCAAAGTATCCAATTTGATTTTCAAAATCTAAAGTTGTTGTGATTTACAAACCCAAAATTTATTGTGGTAACTCACTAGTGAGAAATTTCCTTTATATATAGAAACTATTGCAAGGGACTTCTACTTTTAAAAAATCATTTATAACTTCTCTTACATCGTGGTACATATATTTTAAGGAAATAATACAGTTTTACCCTTATTTAACCATTAGATATTATAAACAATATTTTGAACTATATAAAATCGGTATATCAACGTTATACCCAATACGAAAAACGTGTTACAATTTTATTCCAATACACTTTTTTTCTTTGAAGTAAACTCTCGAGTTAGTGCTTCCAATGACTTTGAATTTTTTATTCTCTTAAATTTTAAAAGTCCTTTCGACGTCTTTGATTGCGACAATATTTATCTAATTCTTTATTCTTTATATGTCACAAAAAAAGCTATTATGAATACATTAAGAAAGGAGAAAAATTAAATAATCACTTTTATAAAATTAAAAAATTAGTAAAATATTTTTTAGGATATTTTTATATACATTTTATTATTGATTAAATCTTATTAACAAAATAGAAAACTATTAGTAAAAGTGGTTAAAGAAAAAAAAGACTCATAAAATTTGATATTTTTTAATAGAATTGAATATATGAAAAGTACATTTAAAAATATGTTAACAAAAATATCATTATTTCTCAGTTCTAAGTATAACACTCGACCCCACCATAGAACAATGTCCAAGACAAGTTGAATGGTTAATGATTTTGTTTGAGTAGTTTAAATTTATTGCAAGTGCAAGGAAATTACCGTAATCGTTTTTCTCCTGCTCTTGCTCTAGTCCAAGAAACATACTTTACAAAGTTTTCCCAGTAATATTCCCCAATTGCTTTCTCTTTTCCATTACTTGACCACAAACTCCACAACTTTCTCTCTCCCCTCAACTCTATATAAGCCTTTCCTCACCCTTCTCTCTCTCATCACTCCACTTCTTCATTCCCTTCATCTTTTTTCTAATCTTATTCAATGGAGGAAAGTGTGGCACCAAAGAGGCCAAGAGAAGAGCCACAAGAGAATGAATTTGCACAAGATTGTGATGAGTCACTTGAGTCCTCAAAGAGGCACAAACCATACAATCACATACTCTCCCTCCTTGAATCAGAGGAAGATGACTCCACAGAAGACCTCTCTCCTCTCATCACTGCCCTCCAACAAGAAATCACAAACTTTTCCTCTGATTCGGACACCCTTTTGAGCCAACAAACAACCACCGGGAACAATTTGGAGGACTGTTCATCGTCCACCACTCAATGTTCTGGCGGCATCGTGGAGGAACACGACAAAGAAATGGTGATGAGACACCTTCTTCAGGCTTCTGATGATGAGCTCGGGATTCCAAACAAAGGGTGTGATGGGTTTCTCGATCTTGGGGAAGAAGATCGTTGCTTCAACGCTGGAGACATGCTTTCTTCTATTTGTGATGGGTTGTTGGAGTTTGAAGATGAAACTGCTAACTACTATGAACTCTTGCAGTCCCAACTCTTTCTCTAGTTTCTTTACATGGGGGGTTAGAAATTCGTGAAAAACATAAGTTTTTCATGGGCTTGAGATGAAATCCAAGGAAAAAATTTTAGAACTTGGGACAAAAGTTTTTGTTGTTTTTGTTTTCATCTTTAGATGCCTTCTTTTTGTAAATTAAGATGATGGGAGGCTTACGCGATGTTGGTTATTATACTATAAATGTCGATCTGTAGAAAAAGCAAGTAGGCTTATATTACACAATGTAATTAGCTAGTAATGATGATCTTTTAAAGTCTTTATATGCTAGATTTCTCTTCTCTTGATTTTTTAGGTTAATGAAATATGACTTCTTTTATGTTTTCTTTTACTTTTTAGAGGTTTTAAAATAAATCTTTTTCGATGATTTGGTTATGCTTAGGGATGTCAAAAAAATCCGTACTCGCAGGTATCCGCGGATAAAACCTGCAATGGGTAAGAAATGGATATTAAAAATGGATACCCGCTATCAGCGGGTATGGATATTTTTGATACCCCCATGTTAACGGGGCAGGTACGGGTATCATAGTATCCGTACCCGTGGATACCCGTACCCGCTAAACTTTACCTTATATATATATATATATATATATATATATATATATATATATATATATATATTAATAAAAA
>Ga0214542_1009293_pt1 | contig 15419 bp, 10 predicted proteins | sample CNSS1metaG_FD_160096 | JGI IMG/M metagenome (GOLD analysis project Ga0214542, IMG submission 160096) | Root nodule microbial communities from cowpea collected in UCLA plant growth center, Los Angeles, California, USA - CNSS1 | ecosystem: Host-associated > Plants > Roots > Nodule | place: USA... | reverse complement strand
TCAATAAATCACAAATAAATTGCAATAAAAGTTGTGTTGAACTCCTTTTTTTTATCCTTCTTTTATTACTTTTTTTCCCAATATATATTTGTTTCCTTTGGACTTGATCCACAATATTTTTTTTTTGTTTTTTTTTGCAATTCAACAAAAAAAAAACAAACTTAAACAATTGATCCTTCAAATCCTCATACTCATGTAAATCAAAAGTAAGTGTACTTGCAAATCCCAAACACAAAAACAAATAATTTCCACGAATCAAATGTAGAAATACAGAATTTAAATAGAGAACCGAAAAGAAAAAACAAATACGCCAAATAAAAAAAATTCAACCAAATTAGAAACAACCTTAGGGGTTTTACTCCTTACAAACGAAACAAACAAAATTTAAAAGAAAAAAAACAGAACAAGCAGACATTGAAAAATTGTAGTTTTTTTTATACGACGGAAAAAATAACATAGAAGAGGAAATTCAAACCAGAACCTGCTCTGATACCAGATGATACGATCCTATCCAGGAAAGAGTATGATCGTTTATGAATTTGAATCCTCAAGAGGCACGACACAAATAAATCAGAGAAGAACGCGAAATAAGACAAAGATGGGGGACGCCACAATCTAGCAGATTGATAAGTCAAGTGAAGATTCGCCACAAAGATGTTAATCTTTGATAAGAACCGAAGGCCTAAGCCAAGAACAAAGAGAAACCTCTCTTTAATGGAAATCAAATTCAATATATGACTAAAAGTGTCCACATCAGTTTTTAGTACCTTTATTTATAGGCACATAAGTTTAAGCAAACCTGCAAACCCTACAAGAAGGCCCAAGCCCAAAATATAAAAGCATAAACTAATTATAAAAGAAAGCTCAAAGCCCAAAAACATAAAACATAACTAATTTCTAAAAGAAAACCCAAAAGTTCATCTTCAAGTTCTTCTTGTATGGAATCTTGGGATAGTCCTCTATCATTCCCTCCTTCTTGAAGAGAATTTGTCCTCAAATTCGTATCACTTGAAGTTTAGGAAATAAACTTCTATCATACCATCCTTCTTAAAGAGAATTTGTCCTCAAATTCGTCTCACTTGAAGATTCTCTATCACACACTCTACTTGAGTGTTCCAATTTCTTACAAGAAGCTCTCTAGACAATAATGGTCTCAAGAGTAAGAGTTTGAGGCTCTTCTTCTCTTAAAGAATAGTCCATATTGGTAATTACCAAACACAAGTCCATAGATTCTTTTCAATCCTAACAAAATTGTCCCATCCAAAATTTTGACCCAAGTCAATGGCATGGGCAAAGAAGCCTATATAAAAACAATACATAAACACTTAATATGAACAATTATTGTGCAATAAAAAATGAATGTTCTAAATACACATTCAAACATGCATGCCTATAATACCAAATTTCTCAACCATTATGATCCCGCCTAAGGGTCCGAAATCATAATAAATAAGAAATATAATTAAAAAATAAAATACAATGCATAACTCATGTCATAATGAAATCTAATACTGATAGGGTACAAGACAAATAATTGACATAAGATAAAATTCAAAATACATCATAACATCAAGAAAGAAAATAAAATACAAGCATGATTGACATTGATGTAATATAAAATTAATGAATGAGATAATTAAATTATCTCAATCACACAATATTTCACATCTTCCTTCCAAACATCAAGTTGTTGACATGCTTACCAAGTCTCTTTATCCTACTTCCTTTCAAGAAAACTTGTCCAAGATGGGTCTACTCAATATTCATACTCCATCTTGGAAGGGGTTATTAATGATACTCAGATCATTCCTCTGGCCCACTGGCGATAACAATTTCTATTGCATTGTTATTTTCCTGTTTTACTTTTTTGTTAGAATGGATCTTGGTGTATAAATCCATATCTCTAAAATATCGTTGAGTTGATCATTTTCACTCCAAGGACTATTTGTTTTCTTTTCTCTAAAGCATGTTATCATATCGCTAAATATAAGTTAAGTGTATTTCTATGTTCTTTTCCTTATTTTATAAGATGCTTTGATGTATGACAAGTACAACTCAAATGACTTTTACCATCACAATGATAACTTATATTTTCATCTTATTTACCATTATTTTCACCTTTTTCTTTTCCATTTTCACATTATTGTTCCACTTCTGATGATATGTTTCTTTGAAATTTTCTTTATAACCATGTCTACAACTGTGACCCCTTAGCATGACCACAACCACAACCAAGGCTACCACTATGACCATGAAAATATGAATTAGAAATATTGTTGCATTCACTTTTGAGAATGAAGCATAACCATTTTGGCAAGTTTCATGATTTTTCATCAAAAACTCATTAATTTGTTCAGCCACAAGAAAACATAAAATAAATTCAGAATATTTATGAGATCCCTTTTCATGATATTGTTGTTGTAGGAATAAATTAGTTTCTAAATTGCTTTATTTATTTATTTAATGACATCACCAAGACCTATATTACATATAAATGTATTTCAACATCTAATATTCAATACAAGTAATTCTTCCTCATGATATTAATAACCACAAATTTATATTTTGTAAGGTTTGACATGTTTAAAACTAGCACATAAAATAATAATCACATTTCATATGAAACTATAAAATTAATATAACAATATCAAATGTTAGACAACATAATCAAATATAAATAATAATAATAATAAGATTGAGATATAAAAAAGTCAAATAATTCTTATCACAACAATAAGAATATAAGATAAAATTATAAATGAAGAAAGAGTATGAATTAAAACACGCATAACACTATTCTTATAGTGAAAAACACTCCCACTAGTGCTCAGGTAAGTGGTTCGAGCCTTTTGCTCATAACTGATAACATGTTATACATTAAAACTAATAATAGAGAGAAAAAGAAAGATGAAGAAAGGAGTAATAATAGAGATAAATTTCTATGTACCTTATTACTAATATGAAAAGTTATATTTATACATACAAAATGTAACACAAAATAAGATATGAATCAAATAATTAATACAAATATTTAAATATGGTAAAGAGTGATCAAATCATGTAAGTAATTATAGCATAACAATTCATCATATAATGTAATAAATCAAGGGACAACAATTTATTCATGATATTATCTTTCTCTCCTAATGTTGAAGCACACCACGGTAAAATTCTCTTTCTGGTACAAGGTCCAACCCTACCCCTTCTCCCCTCTCTTAAAAATAATTCATATTTCCTAATTATAAAAGTTAATCAAAAATATATTATAAATAATATAATATTATTTTTTTTGGTCATTTTTTTCCTTGTAGGTTAAGTACTTAATAAAATTATATATATTTTTTCAATTGAATCATTACTATTAAATTTCCGTGTGATTATGTAACTGTTAAATTACTATCCTAATAATTATTATCTTATTATATCATTTACAAAATAGTCACCATATTCTTTAAATTATAAAATTATAAAAATATAAAATTATAAAATTATACGACTATAACATTAAAAAATTATAAGTTATAAAATATTAGCATTATAGAATCATAAATTATGGAAGTTTAAAATAATAAAAAAATAAAATAAAATGCGATGGTAATTTATTCTAAAGTCACCAAATAATATTTATATCAATTATTTAACAGTTATATTATCCATTAACCAAAAATTTTAACAATAAAAATTCAATTAAAAAATATAAATTTATTGAATATTTAATAAATCAAAATAATTATTAGAATTGTTTTGAAATTTATCCGAGGTTAAAACATAATTAAACCTAGATGAGATTAGTCTGAGGAGAGAAACTGAAATCAATTAAAATCCCACCCACACCGCCGCTTACACAGAAGGAAACAGTGCAGAGTGATCTTCCTTTCTCCACCAAGCCTCCAGCTTTTACTCTCAACCTGCCGGACGACGACGGCGAGGGCTCACGACGACGACAGTCTGTGACTCGAAGGCGAGCGGTTCAAAAGAAGGAACGAACCAGTGTAGGGTGGCAGAAGAACAAGAGTGGAACCCTAATCCCCTAATCAGTGAGTTTTCTTTTCTCTCGCACACCAACCAATGTTGTTTTGGGTTTTAAAAGATTTTCTCTTCGAACTCTCGCCAACTCGGTTGCAAAATCACGAGTTTGACCGAGTTCACCGATTTCCCGAGTTTACAACAAATATAAAATTGTAAGGTCGTCCGAGTTAACGAGTTAACTCGCTGGTTTGATTGTCATGTTTCTTGTATTCAATATAGACATTTCCTTCCTTACTTTGTAACTTATCTCTCCTTGTTGTACATAAATTGTTGACTTCTGATATATACTAAACTAGATTCTGACATTGAACTTACTGGACAGGATGAACCACTCTTTCTGTTATTGAAGTTTGGGTTGTTTTGTAGAATTGACAATTTTAATTTCATTGAGGATGCAGGTTTTCTTTAATGGCGGAGGAAAATTCTCAATTGAACAACTTGCAAGAAGAAAATGGAGCCTCAGACCTTCAAAGTATCGTAGAAGGGGTTGGTGACCTTTCTACATTGTCTGTAAAAGAAGGAGATGACAGTAAAGGTAGTAACTATATGCAAAATGAATTCACCTAATATAAATTATTTAATTGCCACATTACATGTTTATAATAAAGTGTTAAGATATGAGTCCATATTTCATTTATTTTCTGAGTAACTCAGTTTATTTATTTATTTCTGCCAAATCTTTTAAAGTTTAACAATAAAATAATTCTTTTGCATGTACGAGGTGAATACATTTGTCTCCTACAGCAGGATTTACCTCCCATACATTCTAATCGGTTGTAATTCTTTTTATTAAATATACCATTTTTGTCAAATTATTATTGGAAGCTTTGTTTTTGAATGGGCGCATTGTTATTGTGATGTACACTTGTACAACACAGAAAGAAAGTATAAAACACAGTTATTTTAATCCTACTTTAACTTATTTTCCCTGGTCCAACTAAAATATTGTGTCACAAATATCATAAAAAAAATAAGCCTCAAGAAAGCTCACAAACATGTGTAAATTAACTTGACCTTATACTCATAATTTGATTGAAAGAATTTGAAAAACAAATACCTAAAATGTAAACTAAATATACTATTAAAGCTACGTAAATACCATTCTTGCATACATGATTTCCACAAATGAGTTTTCAAGTGAATTAACTTGATTGGATTTGATGCTGTCACGCACATTCTTACAACAGAAACAATATATTCACATCTTGAAAGATCATGATTTCATGATCAATAGCACATGAAAACATAGATTCCATATCATCCTGCTTAATCATTTCACAGTGAGGAACACAAACTTGCTTAATGCTTTACTTTTGGATTATATCGGATCTGATATATTTTATGATGTTGTTAATGTTAAATCATTTTCTCTTCGGACAGAAGTTCAAAAGAAGAAAAAGAAGAAAGCTAGAAGCAAGTGAGGACTTGAATTCTGCCATTAATGCTTGTTCTCTTGATGGTGAAATTTTTCTGAATTTCTGATTTTTTTGGGTGACCAGGAAAAAGAAAGAAATCTTAGAACAAACTGATCCACCATCAATTTCTGTTATTGACCTATTTCCATCTGGAGATTTCCCTGAAGGTGAAATTCAGCAATACAAAGATGAGTAAGTTGATGATGAATAAATTTCAGCAATATCTGACATTTTTTCTTGCAAATTTGATTTGAAATTATGAGTAAAATGAACTCTGTTACCATTTTTTTCTTTTTTGTTTGACGGGTTGCTACTTTGAAAAGGGAAAAAAAAAACAGAGGAAGCATATTGTCCGGCTAAAGTTTTATTTTTTTATTTTTTGTTGTTGTTAATTAACCACATTTGAAACAGAAAGTATCTAAGCTTTGCAATATAAAAATTGACAAAATATCATTTTAACGTGGTAGGTAGATGCTTATTTTGTTGACCACCTATACTTCTCCCAAAGTCTTGAAAATAACAAAACAAGAATGCACAAGACTGTAGCAGCTTGAGCAGAACTTTTGTTGGATATATTTAGTTTAGAAGGAACAGTCAATTGCATTTTGTGCCGTGCCGCTCTATCTTTCTAAAGCTAGGCTGAACCAGTGGTGTGCTTGTTAACATAGAGCTAGTGTTAGTAATATAGATCTGCAGGTAGGTTAGAGCTACATCTTAGTTATGACAGCTGTTGAGTTGGTTACAGAAGCTGAAATTTCATTTGAGTTGTTCCTTTTGGAAGAACGCCAAAAGTATTTTTTTCCAGAAAGTCGGCATCTCTAAAACAATTACCTTGACATGATATCCTTTGTTGCCCAAGTCCACACAGCTGTGGAAGAGTTGAAGATGTTCCTTGATGCTGACTCATTGGAAGGAATAAGGAAGATACATGTTCCTTAATTACTCAACTTTGTGTTGCTACTCTTAAAAGGAATGAAAATTTGGTTGAATCTATTGATTTCTCTTCCATGGTGTCAAGTCATGGAAGAGGAGTACATGGAAGTTGAGGTGGACGTGGTGAGAGAAGTGGTTGAACTCAGTGTTCTTATTATAAGAGGATGGGACACACTCAAGAAATGTGTTATTCCTTGCATTGTTAGCCAATGTATTCATGTAAGCCAAATCGAGCACCGGCTTTTTGAAGATGTGTATAGCGAAGACCTTTGATTGAAATCCAATTGCAAAGCCCAACCATCCTCCACGACCCACTTTTCTCTATCTATTGATTGTCAAGGTCCACATATAATTGATTTTGGTGCTTTTGATTACTTCTCCATTATTTTTCCTTATTCACCTCATTATCTTCTCCAAAATTTCCTCATTTGACTGCCCTTGCAAATGGCTCTAAAGTTGCTTTCCGGTGACTTGGTTCAATTTGTCTTTCTCCTTCCTTAAACTTGAAGTTTGTTCATTTTGTCCCTAATTTTCCTTTCAATTTAATCTTCCTTAGTCAACTAACTAATCATTGAATTGTTCAATGTCATCCGATGAGAATTATTTTGTTATAGAGGAACTTGGTATGAGTTGATTGATTGGCATAAGACATGAATGTCAAGGACTCTATCACTGAAACAAATGTCTGTCTTGATTTTAATCGTTGCCTATGAAGCTGCTTCATGATTGCTTGGGTCATCTAAATCTACCTAAGTAAAAAAGAAGACTGAATGATCTTTTCTGTCCTTGGCAGTGTATGTTTTTTCAATTTAGTCTTTCAATGTTGAATGCAAATTAGCCACTAAAAGCAATTTCCATCTTTCATCCTTTGTTTCATATACCTCCCTACATATTATCGTTAAATGCAATTTAGTTCTAATTGTCCTCCCTACTCACTCATTAAATGCTATTATCACTGCATGATATCCTTTGTTTTTTTTTTTTCCAAATGGAACTTTATATGAAAGTTGGGCAAAATAGTAAGGTTGGTCGTGGGGATACCTAGATATATGGTCTTGATTATGGGGATGCTTTTTCTCCTGTTGTCAAAATCACTATGATTTGTCTTTTTTCTTGTTGTGATTGCTATTCACCGTTGGGCCCTCCATCAGGTAGACATTAAAATGTCTTTCTTCTTGGTGATTTTGGTGAGAAATCTACATAAAACAACCTCTTGGATTTGTTGCTTAGGCAGAGTCTATTCTCGTTTACAAACTTTGTCAATCTCTCTAGGTTTAAACAATCTCCAACAACTTGGTTTGAAAAATTGTATTGTGTTGAATTATATAGTGAAGTAGATCACTTGGTTTTCTAATTTCATAATTCTCGTGGAAAATATGTTTACTTAGTTGTGTATGTTGATGATGTAGTCATTACAAGGAATAATGCTACCATAATATTCCTGTTGAAACAGCATTTATTTATTCGCTTTCAGACCAAGCATATTACTTGAAATACTTACCGATAGAAGCATGTCAAATCGGAAGTTCTCTAGCAATTTTGGAGAAAACAAGCATGTCAAATTTCTGCTAGCAGTCCATTTGACATGTAAAGAGTCCAGACTTAACAAATCAATGTTAAGTAACAAACAAAAAAGATTTGTCTTTTAAATAAAAACAACAGGAAGCCAAGTTTTAGATGACTAATACCAAAATTTGGTATTATAGAACGAGCCAAAAACATCTCTAACCCTAATTATGGTTGTGTTTACTAGTTTTCATTTTTTGAAAGTATGCAGCCAGTGTATTTAATACAGTAGCCGCAGTGACCTGCCATACTGCCGTACTGATTTTTTATATGGTTTTCCAAACTACATTTCACCTCACTGCTTTGACTGGAAATAGGATTGCACTAAGAGATTATGGTCCTAAAGATGTTGTTTTTCTAGGATTTTGAAAAAAAGCTAAAAATAGCTAATTTTTTTTTTCAATCTTGGAGTATTATAAATCATAATAATTTTCATTTGCTCAACCATAAATCCTTATCAAAGCTATTGAGACTCCCCTCAAATCTGAAATAAACCAAATGAGTGAAAGAAGCCTACTATTGGAAGTATAATTAATTGTCTACACAAGTGACATGTGAGTGAACTTACACACTGACATTTACAGCTGTTTGACTCTCATCCTTTTTTAAATATTCTATGTAAATTTTCTTTGTAATGTTAGAATCTTTATGCCAGTAACCTATGGAGAACTACATCAGAGGAGAAGAGAGAACTGGAGCGCCTGCAGAAACCAATATATAATTCAGTTCGTCGAGCAGCAGAAGTTCATCGTCAGGTTGTAATTTTGGTTTACTTTCCAGCTCTTATAACCCTTTATTTTGATGGCTAGTTTTTGAAAATAAAATTTGTCAAGATTGTCACTTTTTATGGTTTGAATATGGTATAGAGAAGGAAATGAAGGTGGGAAGTGGAGGGCAAAATTATAGTGGGTCTGACCCTTATTTTAAGTTCTTCAAGAATTGTGGCAAATTTTTAGAGAAAATTAGGTAGGTTTAATACAGATCAAGTGATTAGAATATATGTCCAAAATATACTATTAGTAATATTCAAATGTTCAATCATGCTCTCACATTCCTTGTACTCCGTTATATTCAAATAAGTCTTGGTTTCCTTTTGTATATATACCTTGTTGTTCCATCTGGTTTTTTATATTTATTTTTTCATTAATGATGTTATTATTTATATCTGTAACTCAGTATACTCTTTTTATCTATAAGTAGGTTCGCAAATATATGAAAGGCATTATAAAGCCTGGAATGTTAATGACCGACTTATGTGAAACATTGGAGAACACTGTTCGTAAGCTAATATCAGAGGATGGCCTTCAAGCTGGCATTGCATTCCCCACAGGATGCTCTTTAAACTGGTAACACTTTATACTTTTGTTTTCTACTTTCCTCTGTAGACGTGGTTTCTCCCTTTTTGTACTAAATATCGAGTGAAGTGCCATGAAGAGCCTTAATGATGTGGGAATCAATCTGGATGAGTGATTGTTAAAGAAAAATTCAATCAAAACGAATGTGCTTGAGAAAACGTAGTAATAGCACCTACTAATAAAAAAGATGGCAAAATCGTGCGTTGGATGATCTGGAATGTGAGGAAGAAAGGTGGAAGAACCAATTAGAAAAGTTGATTAATAAGCATGACTGGGTAGGGTGGGACCAAGTTCAACCATATGTCTTTGTTTGTGTTCAATGGTCCTCCTTTGTCAATTTGTAAATTGAGTCTAATGTTAAATTGAAGTTCAACCGTGGTCAAAATTTTTGTAAAACTAGTCAATGTTTCTAAATTATGTTTAAGTAGCATAGCCAAGTAAAGTGAGAATAAGCATCTACGAAGGTGATAATTATTAGTGAAGAGAACATGGATGGTCCTATTAAGCCAATTATAAAGGTGAAGAGTAAATATATTCAGATAAAGTGGGGAGAAGTCTGTGACTTTCTCATACAACTAGTACAACTAAAATTCGATACATTTTATTAGAAAACATAAAATTAAATTGGTGTAACACACGCTTAAAAACGTAACTATTCGGATGGCCTAACCTAAGATGATACATTTAGTACAACTATTTATGGTGTCGTTTATTGAATTGGAAAGTAAATGTGCATGGGAACCAATTTGGGTTGTAGTTGAAGGTGTGGATACACATAAAGACCATCAAGACCCATATACCTATGCACCTACACTTGATTGGTGACCTAAGATTTGAAATCATACCGAGTGGCATGAAATTCAATAGATATACAATTTCTTTAGCTAACTTGCTTACACATCATAGATTCTTTTTAATGGAGGGGAACATGTGATAATTGACATGAGAAGAGCAACACTTTGGTATTTGTGACCATAAGAGATTTGAGCAAGAAGAGTAATTTGAAATCATTTTACAATGATCAAATCAAAGGTTGCACTGTACTTGGTAGTGAATAGCGGCTAGGGATGGTAATGGGACGAGACTAGGGATGGTAGGGATGGTAATGGGACAAGGACAGGTGTGAGTTTTATTATCCAATCCATACATATTCCGGAAGTAAAAATTCATCCTTATACCCAACATGTATAATTTTTGTCTCACCCTATCTTCACTTGGTAATATGTATACTCGTATTTGCGACCGTATCTGTTTTCTTATTGAGTTGGTACTTGTAAATCTTGATCTACGGTGTTCTTTTTTTATGCAAATTAACATAGGTAACAAATGAAAGAAAAAGAAAGGACAAATGAAACAAAGTTGATAAAGTTAAAAATTATTTAGAAAAAATTATAAGAACAAAACAAATAATGAAGTTTAAAAATATCTCAAATGTCTTTTTATTTCCTTATAATGAGATCTCTTATATTAATAAAGATTAGAATACACCATTTAAACAAAATCGCAGAGAAAAATTAAATTAATAATAATTCGAATTTAGACATAGATATTTCATGTTTTGAACTTAAATTTATGTTGGATGTTGATGAAAAGATTTATGACAACGAATTATTATATTATAATAAATGAAACGTTTTTACATAATTGGGATAGTAAAATTAGACTTATCATAACAACTTAGAAAACAAAATTAACTATATAACAAATCATTGAGATAATATTCTACATGATCAAAATTAATAAATAACAATATTAAAAAGAATTAAAATTGATCAAATGCAAATAACAATATTAAAAAGAATTAAAATTGATCAAATGCGTGCCTTAGAAATGATTTGATGTACCATTGAACAAAATTGTGTAAAGAAAAAAGAAGGTATAATTAAGAGTATGATAAGAAGGAAAGTACCTTGAAGATTTAAGACAACTTATTAGATATCAAATCAGTTGGAACTATCGAGAGATAATGAAAATTATTTTAGTGAAATTAAGGTTCTTCAAATGAAACAAAAGATACTGATCGAAGAGAATGAATAACAAGTTTTTTATGCTACCCAGTCAATTAAGGATATAAGCAATTCAACACTTTAAATTGAGAGTAAAAAATTTCTGTGTAAATAGATAAACAATAAATAAAAATATTAAAAAGTAGTAGAAATAATCAAATTTGTGACTTAGAAACTATTTAATTCAATGAAATTGAAGATACACCATTTGAACATAACTAAGGAGAAAATGTGTAATCAAGGTTGTGTTAAGAGAGAAAGTACCTTGAAGATCGACATAAAACAAACCAAACAATTGAAAGATGAAGAAAAAGTGTGCAGGAAAAGAACCAAAAAGAAGGGTTATGAAACTAAGGACAAAGATATATATATATATATATATATATATATATATATATATATATATATATATATATACTTGTATTTGACTTTTCCACCCAAAAAAAAAGATTGGCATTTCTCGCCGGGCAAGTCAGTTCTCTCAACGACCACTTGCTCTCGCAATTTCTGCTCGCCCAACTACCATTCAACCTTGCAATTTTTGCTCGCTGGATGAGTCAGTTCGACCAACAAATCTTGTTTGCTCACCCAACAAGGCCAAGCGGCAGAGATATTTTCAGTATTTAAAGATCTGAGGCAGCTCGCCCTGCGAGGGCTCACGAATAGTTTTAAATAAGTCCGTTTGCGTTTTCACTTTCACGGGTTCACTTTCATTTTTAAATAAATGGTACTCCTTCTCGCTCACTGCCCTCTCGCTAAGCCACCACTACTGTTCGCTTGCCCCCATCTCCCTAATCATCTTTGTCACTGTTCACTGCCATCTTCAACTGCACCTTGTATTCTGCAGGGAGGAAGAAAACTACTGAATATATATATATATATATATATATATATATATATACACCTCTTCTCATTGCATGCCTCTTTATCAAGACCTTTTTCTTCATTTATTTACTATTTCATTTAATTCCTTTTTCAGTCTTTTTTATTTTTGTATTCTGTATTTTGGTTATTATTTCATTGTTAAATGTTATACTTTGACCTTATTTTTCTTTCTGGTGTTTCTCTTTCATATTTGGTTTCTGATTTTTTAAATTATTTTTTTTCTGTGTTTTTATTCGATCTTTTTATTAAATTGTGTTCTAGTTGCTTTTCTCTCACTTGTGGCTTTTAGTTTCTTATTCGGTTTCTGAATTTTTGTATTAGTTGTATTCTGCAGCCTTTAATTCTTATTTTTAATTGATTTTGTGATTTTTTACTTTAGTTACTGATTAGTATTATTAAGAATTGGCATACTATATGTTTTTAATTTAGGTTTTATATTTGCTTTTTCTTGACTTTATACTGTATATTTTTCAGGTACTATATAGTTTTTACTATTAATTATGATTAGTGTATGAAAATTTTCTTTTCTTTTTCCAGCTTATATATACTTATATATATATATATATATTAATTTTTTAATATACATATGAAGTTTTAGAATAGCAGTTATTGCACTATCCTGCTATCGAATTTTCAGGTAGGCCGATCTGCTATTTGACAATGACAACCATGACACTGAAGTATGTGTTGGATCAGTATATTTGTCATAGCGACTTCTCCTATTAACTGCATATAGTTTGTTGTGTAACTGACTTACAAGTAACTGCCAAAGATAGTTGAAAATTTGTTGTTCCAATACGATGTTCACAGTTTCAGTTGTTTGTGGTTTTTTCATCATATTGTTTTCTTAAATGTAACTCTCTTACTCCTCCAGGGTTGCTGCTCACTGGACCCCAAATTCAGGGGACAAGACTATACTTCAATATGATGATGTGATGAAACTGGATTTTGGCACCCATGTTGATGGTAATGCACCGGAAATTGTTTATCAATTCTTCTATAGCTATAATAATACTAGTAACTAGTGTATTTTTTAATTTTACTCCTGTTGAACCCTTGTTATGGATTCTGTTTCTAGGATATATAGTTGATTGCGCTTTTACTGTGGCATTCAACCCTATGTTTGATCCATTGCTGGAAGCCTCTCGGGAAGCAACTAATACGGGTATTAAGGTACATTCTGGAAAAGATGCTTAACCCTGTCAAACGAGCAGTACTATGTTGTGTAGATCTATATCTAACATGGTCAATTAATAATGTCAAATTGCTCAGAACAAACAGTCTGTTTAAAGAACACTACTCATACATCATGTTAATATCATGTTGACAAATGTACTCCATTTGTCTAAAGAAATAATTAAATTATTAACTACTCATTCGTGTGATTCAAACTTGTCTCATGGCCCTTAAAAATAAATTTGTCTTGAATCTTATATTTCGAGTGTGAGATTCGTGTCTTGTGTCTTGCAATTGGTATTTGGCAAACACTTCGTAGCCGCCCATGTGAGCTTGTTGTGAATCAACTACTTGGCTAGTCCTTGTCAAAGCAGTATGTCAACATAACCACAGGAACCACTCTTTTGTAGCTGTAAGACTTGGTGAGAAGCTTTAATACCAACCTTTGCGCTCATTGGGAGAGCTTAGAGAACATCGCAAACTAGTGATGAAGATTGATGTCTAAGAATGGAATATCATAGTGAAAATAGACATGTGATAGAAATTGCTCGCATTCATACTACTTGCAAATCTTCTTGTTCATTATCGGGATTGTTAAAATAGGAGAGAGAGAGGCATAGGCTGAATCCCTAATGTGTATTAAACGCATAGGGTTATGCATTTATAAATAGGACAATACATAGAGATGAGCCTAAACCCGTTACATTTGTCAGGGGTGATCTGGTTTTAACTATTAGTAAACTAAATGCCTTCTTCATCTTGTGATCATGAAGTTCAATATTTCATTTTATTTCCTAAAGAGCCTAAGTTTTATATTCATACTTGAAAAAGATTAACTATAGAAGATAAGCAATTTTATTGAATTGATTCAATGAGACAGGACATCACTCTATATAGAACTCTAATCCTAAATTAATTATTACAGAGACCTCCAGAATCTTCCAACAACACTCCCCCTCATGCAAGTGAATAGATATTTATCATTCATAACTTATCATTCGTAACTTGCATGTGAGATCATGATATCATTTAGTGGGAAGACCTTTTATAGACATATCTACTCATTGAAGCCTAGAAGGGACATATGAAGTTGTGATTAGGCCACTATTAATTTTTCTTTAATAAAGTGTCTGTCTACCCTTATGTGTTTGGCAGTATAGCTAAAATTGATATTTACATCCTGAAACGTTCAATCCTACGAGCTTGGAGTATTTTCAGTTCAGATCTTACACATGATTGTCAGGTAATGAAATCATGTGGATTTTCAAGGAAAATCATGGAATAGTGTGGATCAACACTTTCTGCTGCAGAGGTTCAAATTTTTTGGTGAATGGGGTTCAGTTAAAATAAAACCTAACACCAATTAATAACTAATGCAATTAAAAATTAACCCTGTTATGTGTGTTTTCTGCTGCATCACCTATTCACTTTATTGGACCGATGAAGTTTCAATTAAAATAAAACCCAAACTGAATTTAAAATTAAGGAAATTAAAATTCACCTTCTTGTTCTAGGTTTTTATGCTGCACTGGTTCACCTTGGATGAATGGGTTTTAATTAAAATAAAACCCAATAAAGACATATGTAACGTACTTCACGTAATGTGCACTAGCTATGTCCATCCTTTCACCCAAATCCAATCCAATTTACAATTAAGAAATTTAGAAGTGGCATGTTTACATCTCTTGTCCTCGTTCTTACAAAATATTGATCAAGAGATTGATTTTGTTTGTATAAAGTAAAATCAATGATCCATGGCACAATCTCATGATTTACGATTTTGTGAACCATTCACTATCTTAACCACAATCTCAATTTTTACTACCTTGGTGTTTGGTCCTATCATGTTGAACTGGATTGTAAGTATTGCTAATAGTTGATTTATATATGTTCTCTTGTATTGTAAGAAACTAGACATCATTGTAATCATTATGCCAGGGGTAGAGTTCTCTCTCTCTCTCTCTCTCTCTCTCTCTCTATATATATATATATATATATATATATATATATATATATATATATATATATATTTTTTTTTATTTTTTTATATTATA
>Ga0214542_1009292_pt1 | contig 15419 bp, 9 predicted proteins | sample CNSS1metaG_FD_160096 | JGI IMG/M metagenome (GOLD analysis project Ga0214542, IMG submission 160096) | Root nodule microbial communities from cowpea collected in UCLA plant growth center, Los Angeles, California, USA - CNSS1 | ecosystem: Host-associated > Plants > Roots > Nodule | place: USA... | reverse complement strand
CAATTCCGTGTTCGTTGGGAGACGACTTTGGGTTACTTTACCCTTACTATTTTGTTGACTACTTTCTTAACAATACTGAAGTTGTTATAAGATAAGTAGTATTAATTTGATCGCGTCAACGACAACGATATCACCAACCATTGGTCGTTTTCAAATTCATAAGTCTTAAACCCGTTGACAATCGCGTGAACTTAGTTGAATCGACATACATCAGAGTTTCCGTATCAGCAGACATCGTCTCATACACATGCGCTTGTGCAAAAGCTTCTGCGCCAACATCTCGTATCATGTCCTCCATATTTCTTCTTTCACTCGCTCTTCCCGTTGCTCTTCCATGGTGGAATCGCTAATATGTTCAGTTCGGACAACAATTGGAAAGTCTATTAATTTACAATGCCATGTTCATATTGTATAACTTCTAAGGAAACCATCACAAATAAGATGTTCCCTAACTTGATTGCATTCAACTTTCTCCCATTCAAATAGTTGACACAAGGACATCTAAATTTGACCTCATCATCACTTTTACCCTCATAACGTTGCATAAATTGTATAATTCCTCTACTCCGTTCTCATATTCAGCATTGATGCGTGGTAAATTAATCCAATCTCGATCCATACATATATATACTGAAATTGCGTGAACAATTTCAGTAATCTTTGAATTAATGCTCACGTTATTTGTGTAATCATGGTGTGACCTTATCCCATTCAAGAGGATTCACTTTCTTTATTTTGTTGGTACATATTACTTTTAAAATACATATCTTAAATCGCACGAAATTTTGTCAGCATTTCGCATTGGTCTTCAGGATACACGAAATGAAAGTGATTATCAACCATAATCAAATATACACCCGAAGATCAATACAAAATACAATTGACAAATATTCATGAATTTTAACATATGTATTTTAAAATATATATGCACTAATAAACTACTAGATAGTGATTTATCTTCTTAAACTGCCCAATCAGACAATTCAAGATTCAATACATTTAAATTATTAATATTGTATCCCCTTATATTAATTTAAAAAAATGTAGCTTTTTCAAAATGAAAACTCGGCGACAATATATAATTTTTGTATTGAATCTCAAACGGTCAACTAAGACTAACTCATACTATAAGAAAATCAAACAACATATGTAAACAAACAATTAACCACAAATATAAAGCAATTTAGAACGAAACCTGAGAGCGTGAAAGTTGAATAACAGTTGAGAGCCGAAACCAAAGAGGATGCACAATTTGAGATGAAAAATGAAACCACAAAACTCAAACTACTACAATTCATAATAGAAAGAAAAATAAAAGCAACATAAACAAACCAAAACCGCAAAAGAAACCACAACACAAAGCAAAACCCATTTTTCGAACTCACCCACAGTTGGAAGCAATTTGCAATCAACAAACCTGGATGGTTGGCGGCAGATGATGGTTAGCGACGAAGGTGGAGCGTGGTGGTGGTAGAGTAGCAAGGAACGTTTGTGTAGAGAGAATTGTGGGAGACAATGAATAGTGAGGGTTCACGAATTGGGAATTATAACAGGATTTATGGCTTCAGTTCAATTAATAACCGAGGCCTAAAGTCCTTATATTTCCTCGGTCCATAAAAACCCGAAGCAAAAAATCCTGACCCGTGGCATTTTTGAAATTGGGGTTACTAGGCTGCCTTATAGGCTTCAGTTCTTTTTGTAGCTAAGGCCTAAAACCTCTTAATATTGCTTCGGTCCCTAAAAACCCAAGGCCAAAAATCCTCACACTGGTGGCATATTTGAAATTTTGGTTATTGGGCTTCCTTATACGCTTCTATTCTCTTGTAACCGAGGCCTAAAACCTCTTAGTACACCGGTTATTCGTAGACCCGAGGAAATAAAGTTGGACGAAATTGCAAAAATACCACCACCTCCTTATAGGCTTCGATTGCTATATAACCGAAGCCTATAAGGCGAAGTAAAATGTCAAATCTGCACTAGTGCATACTAAAGAGGCTCCGATGATTAAGTCAGCAATTGTCCGCTCGACGTATCACTCATTCAGCATTGCTTTTAGGTAACCACTATATAATTCCATGATTTCCGCAATAATCGCCACGTCCAAGGGAAGTTGGCTATTGGCTTGAGCCGATCGACTCTTTGTAGGTGGATCAAGCTCCCCAATCCTTAAGTTAAGAAGAACGTTGAAGCGAAAAGGATTAAAAAAGTTCTGTGGAGGAGTGGCACTACGGGATCCTGTCGTTTGGTGTGACTTGGGATTTGAAATTTCATGGGAGTTTTAACGTCTCATTGTTCCTGTAAATAGAAATGTGTGGTCCTGGTCATTTTAATGGCTATTATTGTGCTTTCAGTTTGGATGAGTGATTAGGTGCATTTGGCGGGCAAAGTGGCCTTTTTTTAAGGACGTTGTTGAAGATGGATCGCTTCGTCTTGAAGTCTATGCTTGTAATGAACGGGTATGCCACAGTCGGGAGGGAGCAAAACTTAACTTCTTTTATGTTTATGCTTACTTTTTCCAAGACCTATCTATGACGGTCTTGTTCAAAGATTGGCAAGTTGACGTTCTGAGGGAGATACATTATGCTCTGACCCATATTCATCCTAACACTAAGGCATCCATGTAGGCATTTGGTGCACTATGCTACGTAGTGGCCTTGACTCCAACCATGTCGTTTTTCTTCCATTTTTATAAACATGGTTACACATTGTCAAAATGATGGATTTCCTTTATCGACGCCCTCAAAAGTCCTCTTGGTCTATATATTACCTTGTATAAGGGCTTCAAGACCAATTTTTTAAAGGTCTCGATCACCTGTTGAGGTCGTAAATGGTTCTTCGACGAAGCCGATCATCCAAAGTTCCCCCTTTACTGGACACGTATTTCTCCATAGGTGTACGCTTGGCCTGGGAATCGGATGGCCCTACCGAGCAGGCAGATGTCAAGACTCTGACTATATGAAGAGAGTAGCCACTTGAAAGAAGGCCACAACGTCTTCTAGCAGAGCGCCACGACTGGCACAATAGGTTGTCGTTTCTGCTCCAGACAAGGAAGCCCTGATCGGAGCATCTAGGATTGGCACTCTCTGCCCCCAAGTGTTAATCATCCCTCCACTCACCATTATTCCTACCAACAATGCAGATGTTGTTGCTGCCAAGAGGAAAAAGAAAGGGTGTGCTGACTGATAGTAATTCAAGGTTGTGAAATGGATAGTTGAAGGGATAGAGAAAATGTGTAGATAGTAGAGTGTGAAAATAGTAGTTGGAGAAGTGTATTTGTAGTTGAGAGTAGTTGTATTGGATGTTGTGTTAGTTGTTCTTGATCTTGCAAAATGGTAGGATACATGGGTATTTATAGTCCCATAGATTATTCTAGAAACTCCTAGCTAGAACTAATGCAAATACTTCTAGATTTTTCTACATAGTTGAATGTTCTTGATTTTTCTTTCTATCCTAGGCTTTTCTCCAATACTCTAGAAGTTTCTTTACATTTCAATAACTCTATCTTATATATTTTTTTAGATTCTTCTAGAATTTGCATTATACTTTAATACTGACACTTCTTCCTCTAAGCGGGCTCCTACCATTTAAGTTTTGTTGTTAAAGATCTCTTTAAAGGGAATACTAGAGCGAAGGCCCTTAGGACCGCTACCGAGATGAGCTTAGGTTTCAAAAGGCGTTGGATCAGGCGACATATTTTTATCGCATCCCCATCAATCCTCCTAACACATTTGACGTCAAGTTTGACATGGTCAATGTGAAACTGTTGAATGTCTCGTCAACATTCATGATGATAAAGACACCCAGAATCCCGACAACGTTAATCTTGATCCTTAGCAAGCTTCATTTAGTCTTAGTTAGTTTTTTAGGTATTATCTTTTAGTTTTTCGTTATAATTGAAAAGAGGTTAATCGGCCTAAACGTGGCTACACATTGTCGATCTGTGTGACGGTGGAAGCAGGTTCCAAATATGCATTCAGAAGGTTTGGTGCATTTTCCACTAACGGGCTGCCGAGATGAAACATTGTTTAAATAGATTCTGCGAGTTGCGATTGGATTCGTGTTATGGTTGTGTGTGAAGATGTTACAAATGCATTTCTATTGTTCGTGTCTTCTGCAAGTGCGTGACAGATTAATGTGGTGCGCGTTCTTCTTCCTGGACTGATGAAAGTTTAAAGCTACTACGAAGATGGCTATTGTGCTCGCATTTCACATCTACATCGTCAGGTGCTCGAATGGACCTATTGTGTTTTCTGGCGAGATCGTGCAAGTGCGTAGTGGTTCGTGCTACGTGGAGGAGGGAGTGATGCTACAATCTGCCTAGGGTTTATTGTTAAGAAGATGATAATATGTCGCACCCTGATTGGTCAGCTAATGTGTACAAGGATTATGCCATGTGTCATATTTTATTTGGTCAGTTTTAAAACTTGAGAATTGTCACATGGCAGCTTATGAATGGGGTTGAATTTTTAGAGTGGTAGACGGGGTGAAAATACACATATTAGGAGGTGCTGAAAAAGGTTTTTGGGTGGCCAATGAAAAAGGTGGAGTGTATGAGTAGAATATAGTGATGCATTTAGCTCCATGTATATTTCTTTCCATAATTGACTTATTTTGGCCTTATTTTGTTACTTGGAACAATTTATTTTCACACCACTAATAAACCAAATTTAACTTCAGCTACATCAACAAACATTTAAATATCCAAAAATAATTTGTGCAACCGAAAATCACTTTTTAGGACATTTTTTTTGCAAGCTCAATAACTCAAATTATTATAATTCTAAATTAAATTAATTGTGTAAGCATAAAAATTCAATTAAACCCAAAATTAAATATTAAATGAGAGCAAAATATGCATTCATCATCATGCCTCCGCGTTCACCAAGAGCTTTAGAAGGGCAGCTGAGAATCCACATTTGTATAAATCTTCTCCTATTACCACAAACCAGGTGATTCTCTGACCCTCCCCTAGCTTAAGGTCTTGGCCATGTTCTAGCTGCTTGAGCAACCCCAAGATCTTTTTTTGCCAATTGGAAGGGTCTACTACCACGATGATCATACATTCCTCTACAAAGGGCTTCGTCAAAACTTTTTGGATGATTGTTTTGAGTTGTCCTTATTCTTTGTCTTCCGCTAATTTTGATAATCGATCAACTCGGATGTTATCAGCTCGAGGGATATGTTCTTTCATTATCTCCTTGACTTTGTGGTAATATTGAAAAAGGAGGTTGTCTTTGACCTAAAAGTTTCCCTGGACTTGTCCCACCACTAGTTACGAGTCTGATCGACATCTCAACTTCTGCACTCCTAGGTTCTTTGCTAAGGCGAGCCCTACCGTTAGGGCTTCATACTCCACTTGATTGTTCGATACTTTAAACTTGAAGATAAAGGAATGTTCTACCTCCAATCCGTCTGGACCTTCCAGTACTGTTTCTAGAGGTGCCTATTTGGCCTAGCCCATAGGGCTTGGCTTTAGCCCATGTGAGCTAGGGCCAAAAAAGCTCACATTGAAAAAAAACCCTAACCAAATAAGCGCACAAGGTCAAAAACCACACAAAAGCCCTGTGGGTCAAGTTCAAACCATGGGCTTTCATCTTTAATATGAAAAATATCTTATTTTTTAAAATATATTATTATTTGTTGGACATGCCTGACGATCTGGACATGCCCAACAACACGAAAGGGCACGACGATCCGATTAAGCCCAACAATCAGGACCTGCCGACGATCCCAACAAGCATGACGTCCTAGACGGGCTCGACGACCCAAACGGGTCCAACGACCCGAACAGGCCCAACGACCCATCTAGGGCTTCAGACTTGTCTGGGTGATTATGCTTGTTTGGCTTGTCGGGTCTGTTTAGGTCTTTGGACTTGTTCGAGTTGCTGAGCTTGATCTTTGACTTTGACGTAATGTAGTAATATTTGGGGGGCCTAACCCACCTTATCCCTAGCCCTAACCCTTTGGAGAGGGGGCCTTTGGTGGCTAGGGCTTTTTTTTGGCCCCTTCATTTGGGGCTCCCCTAAATTGACACCTCTAACTATTTCGGCTCATCCTCCCTTCGTGTCCGATGACCCATCTACGGATAGGACCTACCCTGCTTCTCCACCTTGCGACCGCTTGGTTTATAATTCAATGCAACATTTGCTAGATGTGGGCCTTTTATCGATCCTCGGGGCTCATATTTGAGGCTGAACCCTGACAATTCTATCGCCCTATCTAGCTTTACTTTCTTTTGAATTTTTGTGATCGGGTAATCCGTGCGGATGATGACATAGTGACTTTGGAAATACGGCCACAAACGACGAGCAATGCTAAGTAAAACTATGGCCAACTTTTCGATAAACTAATATTGGTTTCTCAGTCTTGTAGGGTCTGGCTAATGAAGTATACTGGCTTCTATTCTGGAGCCTCTTACACAATGTTGCGTTGATTGCTTCATCAAAGATCGACAAGTAAAGCTGGAGCGGTAGCTCAACGACCGATCAACACATGATTGGGAGACTCGCCAGCATCCCCTTAAATTCTTGAAAGGTCGCTTCACATTTCTCATCCCACTTATCTGACGTTTGTTTCTTCATCATCTTAAGGATCGGCTTGATCCACTATGTGAGTCTCGAAAAGAATTTGGCCAGAGACGCAAGTTGCCCAACCGATCTTTGGATCTCTTTCAGGTTCCTGGGGCTTCTCAGATCGAAAGTCATTGTACATTTATTGAGGTTAGCTTCGATACTCCTAGCGGTTAGCATAAACCCTAGAAATTATCCTGCTCCCACACTAAAGACATATTTTGTCAGATTAAGGCGCATGTTGTATTTGCGAATTTGGTGAAAGATCTCATTGAGGTCTGGTGTATGGTCTTCAACCGTTTGGGATTTCACCACCATATCGTCAACGTACACCTCCATACTTGGCTGGTCTAACAATGAAATATCTTGTCCATTAAGCTTTTATAGGTGACACCATGGTCTTTTAAGCCAAACGACATTACCTTGTAGCAATAGATTGCTCGTTTGGTGATGAAGGCAGTCTTTTCTTAGTTAGGTTCGTACATGGGGATTTGGTTGTACCCTAAATTCGCATCCTGTAAGACCTATGAAATTTAATTAATTAATGAGATAGAGCCTTTATGAGAGAGAGGTTGAGTTCCTTACACTCCAACAGGGAACTATGATTGTACAGGCCTATACTGATAGGTTTGAGTAGCTGGCGTGGTTCTACTAGCCAAATGTCACGGAAGAGTAGAGGTGCAGGAAGCTCGAGGGCGGACTTAAACATGAGTTGCGCAGGTTCTTGGTGCCACTCAAGATTAGAGAATTTCTAGTTTTGGTCGAGCAGGCCAAAATAGTTGAACAATTGGAGATGTGACCCAATAAAGTAGCAAGACCACAGAAGGCCATCATTGATGCCAAACAATAGAAGAAACCATATAGCAGACCGCAATCATAAACTAGGAAATTGTAGTGTTATAACTATGGTGGAGAGCATCTCAGGAGGGACTGTCTAAAACCCTCTGGCAATTCTGGGAGTAGTGCTAGCACTTGCAAGTGCTACGTGTGTGATCAGACTTGAAACTTTGCTCGTCAGTGTCCCAATAAGAAACCAGTTGGTGGCGCTCCAGCAAAGAAACCAATGAGGGAGCAACCTAGAGCACTAGGGCATGTGTTCGTATTGACTTGAGGTCTGGATATCATCAGATCTTAGTCAAGCTAGAGGATGTGCAGAGGACAGCTTTCAGGTTACGCTATGGACACTAAGAGTATGTGGTTATGTCGTTGGAGTGATGAATGCTCTTGCTATATTCATGGACTACCTGAACAGAATCTTTCGGCCGTATCTGGATCGATTTGTCATAGTATTGATTGATGACATACTGATATACTCTAAGAGTCGGGAAGAACACGCAGAACATTTGAGAGTGGTATTGGCAGTTCTCAAAGAGCATCAACTATATGGGAAGTTGTCTAAATGCTAGTTCTGGTTGGATGAGGTGGAATTTTTGGGTCATGTAGTCTTAGCCCAAGGAATAACAGTAGACCCGACAAAAATTGAAACAATGGTGAAGTGGGAGAGACCGCATACTGTTACTCAGGTGTAAAATTTCTTGGGTTTAGCAGGATACTACAATCGATTCATCGAGGGTTATCTAAGATGGTGAGTCAATTCACACAGCTCACCAGAAGGGACCAACCTTTCTCTTGGACAGATGAGTGTGAGGCATGTTTTGAGGATATGAAAAGTAGGTTGACCACCACACCATTGTTGGCTATTTTAGACACGACCAAAACTTTTGAGGTGTATTGCGATGCTTCGTATCAGGGACTGGGTTGTGTGCTGATGTAGGATAAAAGACTAGTAGCCTATGCGTTAGCTTCGTATCCGGGACTAGGTTGTGTGCATGAGAAGAATTACCCTACGCATGACCTGGAGTTAGCTGCAGTCGTAGTTGCCCTTAAGACTTGGAGGCATTACTTGTATGATTCTCAATTCTAGGTATTCAACAAGGTTGAGAATCACTAATGAGTTCCTAGACAAGATTCGGGTGGAACAGGGTAAGGCCAGTTGTTGCAGCAAATCATTAGATGGTTGGGAACTGAGAAAGGAAAGGATTTTAAGATGGGCAAGGATGAGATCCTACGTTTTAGAGAGAGGGTGTGCGTACCTAGAAAACCTGCATTGAGGAAGATGCTTTTAGATGAAGGACATATGAGTCGTCTTAGCATACACCTAGGTATGACAGAGGTGTATAAAGATTTAAAAGCAACCTTGTGGTGGACTAGTATGAAGACGAATGTGGCAGATTATGTGGCATTGTGTCTAGTATGTCAAAAGACGAAGATTGAGCATCAGAGGTTGGGTGGTATGTTGGAGCCTTTGGACATTCCTCAATGGAAATGGGACAACATTTCCATGGATTTTGTTACACACCTGTTGAGATCGGTGAGAGGGCATGACTCAATCTAGGTGATTGTCGACAGATTGACTAAATGTGCACACTTATTGCCAATTAATCAGAAGATGTCCATGGACAAACTAGTAGAGTTGTACGTCAGAGAGGTGGTCAGGTTGCATAGAGTACCAACGAGTATTGTGTCTGATCGGGATCCGAGATTCACATCAAGATTTTGGCAATCGTTGTAGAAAGCATTAGGTACTTAGTTAAGAATGAGCTCAACTTATCATCCTGAGACCGATGGCCAGTTTGAGAGAACCATTCAATCACTAGAGGACTTGTGTGTTGGATCACTAGGGTACTTGGAGTGATATGTTGCCATTGTTGGAATTCACTTATAATAATATCTATCATTCCAGCATAAGAATGACACCATACAAGGATTTGTATGGTAGGAGATGCAAAACACCATTGTGTTGGCAGCAGGATGGAGAGCCAGTGGTACTTGGGACAAAATTTTTGCAGCAGACCACTGAGAAAGTGAAGGTGATATAGGATCGGATGCGTGCCACTCAGAGTCAGTAGAAGTCTTATGCAGATAAGACGAGAAGGCCGCTTGAGTTTGAGGTAAGTGATCATGTATTTCTTAGGGTTACACCGACGACGGGTATTGGGAGAGCACTCAAGTTGAGAAAGCTGACTCTTAGATTCATCAGGTCGTACCAGATCACGAGGAGGATTGGACTAGCGACGTACAAGATTGCTTTGCCACCTCACCTGGCAAACCTACACAATGTCTTCCATGTATCATAGTTGAGGAAGTACTTTGCGGATCCTACTCATGTGCTGTAGGAGGATGATGTTCACGTACACGAAGATCTAAAGATCAGAGTTGGACCAGTGAAAATCTTGGATTCTCAAGTCAAACAACTCAGAGGGAAGGAGATCTGAACTCTGAAGGTCCTCTGGGACGAGGCAACACAAGAGATGACGTGGGAGATGGAGTATCTCACGAGGAAGTTGTATCCTCACCTGTTTCCTAATAAGTCTTATTTTTGAGGACGAAAATTTTTAAGGTGGGAAGAATGTAAAACCCATGAAATTTAATTAAATAAATAAATAATTAATTAATAAATGCGGGAGGTGGGAGCCTTTATGGTATTTAATTCTGACATGTATGATGTAGAAAAGTACTAGCTCAAATGGTTGACAGTATTTTATTGTGTGAAAGGACTTGGGTTCAAGTCATATGTATGCCAATTGTATGTTTTTTAAATTATTATTATTTTAATAATGTGTTGGATCATGAGGAGTGAAAATATAATCCTATATTTATAGGAATTATCATCAAGCATGAATTGGTTTAATGGTTATGTATTGAGTTGGCATTGGCACGGTTACGAGTTCGAATCTTAGTGGCTACAAACTAAACTTTCCTTTTGCCAACATTTCTTTTGGCATGAGGGTGAAAGGACAAGGAAACCATTAAACCACCATTAAGGCTTGGTAATTAACCAATTAAGGGCATTGTGAGAGGGGAGAAAGGGTTTTCTGAAGCTACCAAAAGGTGAATGCTGTGGAGAGTTTGTTTGAGTGCGTGCAAGGAGAGAAAAGTGAGAGTGAGAAGGTGTCTTCAAGGAGGAATCACAAGTTAAGGCCAATTAGGATCAAAGACTCAAAACTTTGCACACTTTTGGAGCAATGAATCCAAGTTAGGGGAGCTGGAATCGTTATTTTCAATTTGTATCTTTTAAATTTCATGTAATGTATGTTAACTGGATGCCCATAATCTATTTATTCTGCAATGTTCGTGTTTCTAGAGAAATTCCAGAAATCGTCTGGCGGGCTACTCGTAGCTGCCAGGCGACTCATGTTGTTCATCAGCGTGCTGCCAGGTGAGGCATCACTTATCACCCAATTCTGGGTTTCCTTGATGAAGGGCTTGGCGGTGGAGATTGACCTGCCAGGCGACGCAAGCATTGTTGGCTCAATTTTTAGGTTTTCTAGGTTCGAGGCCATTTTGATTAGTGGAATTGGTGTTGTGATCATGAATTCACGAAAAGGAGATGATTAATTGTGAAATCTCATGGTGGCGAGAGAGAATTAAGTGAAAATAGCTATGTATGAGTATTAGGGTTGACAAATTTGGGGACTTGATTATTTGGGTACAATTATTGTGAAATTGCATTATAATCATTGTCGGGTATGGGTAGAGATGAACATTACAACCATATGGTTGTGTTTGCGTGCAATACGAATGAGACTGGACAGAGAAATGCAAAAAATGGGTACTAGAAGACTTGGCAGGTGTGATAGAACCTGGATTTTTCCCATGTATGATGCATCGCCTAACCAGATATGGTGTACTGTCAAGCGACAAGGCAGAACTCAGAAGCATTCTGGGGATTTTAGGTGTGTTGGATTCGAGTTGGATGTTGTGGTAACTTTTGGCATGGATTGGTATTGAAGGAGCTTAACGAACCAAAAGCAGTCCCCTTCATCAACCAGACTTGTCTCCTTCATGAACCAGACCAAAAGGAAACCCGAATTTGGGGGGAAGCATAAACCCTTCATGAAAAATTAATTGTTAAAGTATGTGCTCGAAATTTGTATTGCAACATCTATTTCTCTTATTTATGGATGGTTTTCTGTTGGGTTTCAAGTTTTACGTTTTCGGTATTCATGGATGAATTTCGTTTTAAGGGGATTTTTTTTTGGTTTTCTAAATTTGGTGTGTGAGGTAGCCTTCTAGATTTATTTTCCTTGCAAGTCTAAGTTGTCCTTACATATAGTTGATTTAAACTTTTGCGGGAGCTGTTGCTTTAACCAACTAGATTCATTTTTTATTTTTTTGCAGCCAAAGGGTTCACGTATTTTGGGTGACGATTCCTGCAGGGCGGGAGGGGATCTTTGGTGCGTTGTGCAAAGCTGGGTTCATTTAGTTTGATGGTTCTAACGAAAGCTCTTATCTCTTTTCTTTCTTTTGACTTTGCCTTTATGTTTTGGTAGCTTTGATAGAGTTTAACTCTGTTCAGTTTTTCTTTCTGGTGTATTAGTCGTGATTGTTTCAATTGCATGCATAAAAGTGAAGTTGTTGGGTTTAATATAAGGTGGTTACTCCTTTTTTTAATCCTTTGTGAAGCTCTCTTAGTTGGGGTGGTATTCCTCCATGAGTGAATGTAGAATTTTGGTCTGATAGAACTTTAGTTGTAGTTGTAGTGCAACAGTGTGGGTTGGTTTCGATGCTATTCACTTTCAAGTTATGTAATTTCAATACTTTTATTTTGAACAGTGGGGCCACATAATTATAGGTTGTTCTTTTTTTTTAAGTCTTTTGGTGTGAATCCCACGTAAATGCATGGTTTGTATAGAGTAGTGTTTAGCAAATTGCATTACTTGATGGACTTTGTAGCATAACTCACTTTTTCGCATATTTTGCATGATCCCCTGCAGTTTTTCGCATGGCATATAATAATTGGGAAATGGTGTGTGGAGGAGTTTTGTTAAATAAAAAAAATGAATGTGTGGACATGATGGTCACTAAGAGAGGGAGTAGGAGTTAGGTGATGAGTGATTGATCCTATCTAGGGCTGGGCAAAAAATCTAATTTTCTTGATCCAATCCACTTTTGCTCCAATCCAATCCATTTATAATCCATTTTATTAAAGTCCAATCCATTTAAAATCCATTTAATGGATCTGGATTTCAATCTATTCTAGATTTTATATATTTTATGGATTGGATATCCATTTTATAAATCAAGATTTTTAAATATGGATAATCCAAAAAATCCAATCCAAATTTTCAATTTAAATTTAGTTGGGTTAGACTAAAGGTTGAGATGGACTAGGCTAAATTTAGACTCGGGCGGGCCTTGCTCGACGACCTATACGGATCGGGCAGGCCCGACGACCATAAGAGGTTGGGCGGGCCTAAAGATATCAACAGGCTAGGCAGGCTCGACAAATCGAACGAGTCGTTCGGGCCCAACAATCCGGAAAATTCGAGTGAGCCCGAAGATCCGAACGGGCCAAGCGGGCCCGATGACCCGAATGGGTCAAGTGAGCTCAAAGAACCGAACGGGTCAAACAGGCCCGATGACCCGAACGAGTCAGGCGGGCTCAAAGAATCAAACGGGTAAGGCGGACCCGAAGACCCGAACGGGTCAAGCGAACCCGAAGACCCAAACGGGTTAGGCGGACCCGAAGACTCGAACGGGCTAGGCAAGCCCAATGACCAAAACAGGTCAGGCAGGCCCAAAGCCTCGAACGGGTCAGGCAGACCCAAAGACCCGAATGGGTCAGGTAGGCCCAAAGACCCGAACTGGCCAAATGTGCTCGATGGCCTGAACGAGCCAGGCGAGCCCGAAAAACTGAACAGGCTAGACGGGTCTGATTACCTGAATAGGCATGGTGGGGTCGATGACCTAAACAAGCCCGACGTGCCTGATGATACGGACAGGCCCAATGACCTAGATGAGCCCGACTATCTGGACAAACCTGATGACTTTAACGACCCAGACAGGCCTGACGATCCGGACGAGCCCGACGCCCCAAACGGGCCTTACGACTGGATTGGGCCAGACGACCCGTATGGGCCCAACAATCCGGACGAACTTGAAGACTCGGACAACCCAGACATGTGCCCAACGACCCAGACGAGCCCGACGATCCAGATGAGCCGGACGACCCAGACGTGCTCGACTACCTACACGGGCCTTATGACCCGGATGGCACGACGACACAAATGGGCCTAACGACCCGGACGAGCCCTACGACCCAGAACTGCCCGACGTCCCATTCATGTCATCGGGCCCGTTCGTGTCATCGGGTCTGTCAGGGTCGTAAGGCCCGTGTAGGTCGTCGGGCTTGTCCAAGTCTACAGGCCCGTCTAGGTCGTCGAGTCTGTTTGGGTCGTCAGGCCCATTTGGGTCATTCGGGTCGTCGGGCCCGTTTGGTTCATTTGGGTCGTCCAGATTGTCGATCTTGTCCGGGTTGTCGGGCCCGTTCGGGTCGTCGGTCCCGTCTGGGTCGTCGAGTCCGTCCGTTTGGTAAGGCACGTCCAGGTCGTCCGACCTCTTCGGTTCGTCGTGCTTCTCCATATCTATTTTAAAAAGTAATATATTTTTCATGTTGAAGATGAAAGCCCATGGGTTGACCTTGACTCACAGGGCTTTTGTAGGGTTTTTGGTCCTGTGGGCTTCTTTGATGAGGGCTTTTTTCAGTGTGGGCTTTTTTGACCCTAGCCCACATGGGTCAGGCCAAGCCTTATACGAACTGAGTCATGTTGGCCTTAGTGACACAAGTTTTAAAAAATTCAATTTAAATTTCCTTTATAAAAAATAGATTCTGAATTTTGAACTTGATCCAACTATTTGGATTGGATTTAAATCTTGATCCAAATATTTGGATCTAGATTTTAAAAAAATCCAAACTACTTTTACTAAAAGAATGGATTTGGGTTGAAAATCTAATCCAATTATTTGGATCTGAAATGGATGTGGATTGGATCATTAAAAATCCAATCTATGCCCACTCCTAATCCTATCACACACATTGTGTTGTTAATTGTTAGATCTCTCTGTTATGATAATTCAAAAACATTATGAATTATGGTTTTTTTTTTTTCTATTTAGATTTCTATTACTTTTGTATTGAAAAAAAGATACCAAATTAGATTTTCGAAACCCAATTAGTCTTTAATAGTATTTAATACTAAACTAAAAGTGTCAACTTGTTAAGTGCTTTATGATATTCTTGAGTGACGGCTTGATTAGTTTAGTGGTCAATCGAAAGTTTATTTTAATCTTTATATTATAATTAACTTTTATTTTTAATTTTTATGAAACTAACGTATAATAATTAATTATATGTAACCTATATTGATTGAACAATGCATTTGCACCTAGTCTTGAAGTTCAAATTTCCCCATTTGTATTTTGCTTACAGCTTCAAATATTCAATGTATGAGTAACTATTAGTCTTTGCTCAATAGCAGCTTGTCTTTGCCACCGAAAAAGGAAAATTCTTTCCCTGGGATAACTGGATTTAGTCAAAATTATTATTTTAATATGCTATAATTTTGGACTCCCATTATGAGGTTCATAAGCTCTTATTCATCATGGTTTATTAATATTATGAGCTTTTTTAACGTCCCGACCGGATATTATGAGTTTAATTAATAAAATAAAGAAATAATATAAAAAGTCCCTTATAAAGTATTACCTTATAAATTTAACATTGTATTATCTTATAAAGTATCTCAAATCCTCAATTTATAAATTCAATAAAAAAAACCATGTTCAATAATCCAAATGTTTACATAATCATTAAAATTCATAAAATAATAAAACTCTGGTAAAAATCTTCTCCTAGACTAGCCCCGTTCTGGCTCTATGTCTCACTAGATCCACCTGTAACATCATCTGTCCCGTGTATCACGTACACGATCATCGTCAAACACAAGCAGATAGGGTAAGCTAATAGTTAATCAACCATACATACAAATATATATATATATATATATA
>Ga0214542_1009290_pt1 | contig 15422 bp, 5 predicted proteins | sample CNSS1metaG_FD_160096 | JGI IMG/M metagenome (GOLD analysis project Ga0214542, IMG submission 160096) | Root nodule microbial communities from cowpea collected in UCLA plant growth center, Los Angeles, California, USA - CNSS1 | ecosystem: Host-associated > Plants > Roots > Nodule | place: USA... | reverse complement strand
AGTCAGAGGCTGCTGCAAGCAAGCAATCTGAAGAAGCAAAGTGGTCAGATTCCAATCCAAATGCTCAAGAGCCTGTGCCACAAGATGCTGATGAGATATTCAAGAAGATGAAGGAGACTGGCCTTATCCCTAATGCTGTGGCTATGCTCGATGGTCTATGTAAAGATGGTCTGGTTCAAGAAGCCTTGAAACTTTTTGGTTTGATGCGGGAGAAGGGAACTATTCCAGAGATTGTCATATACACAGCAGTAGTGGAGGGATACACAAAGGCCGACAGGGCTGATGATGCGAAAAGGATTTTCAGGAAGATGCAGAGTAGTGGCATTTCTCCCAATGCTTTCAGTTACACAGTCCTTATACAAGGACTCTACAAGTGTAGAAGATTACAGGATGCTTTTGAATTTTGTGTGGAGATGTTAGAAGCGGGCCACTCACCAAATGTGACAACTTTTGTAGGCCTGGTGGATGGTTTCTGCAAGGAAAAAGGGGTTGAAGAAGCTAAGGATGCTATCAAAACATTAACTGAAAAGGGCTTTGCTTTTGATGAGAAAGCTGTTAGGCAGTTTTTGGACAAGAAAACACCATTTTCACCCTCTGTTTGGGAGGCGATTTTTGGGAAGAAAGCCCCGCAGAGACCATTTTAAATATTTTTCATACCATGTAAGCTTTTGTCTTAACTCTTCTACTGATTTGTCAGACCGTTTTCTTCCTTTATGTAATATATTGTTAATTTTGGTGTGCCTATTGAAATTTGCTAAAAGGGGTTCGACACGTAGTTGTTTACTTCTTGATAGTAAGCCTCATTTTCGAGTATGAATGTACTTCTCTTAAATTAATTAGCTTTTGAACTTTTAATGATTTCTTCACCACTTCAATAACTTGATATCCCTCAATCTGAAATTCTACTAGCAGTTAACCGAATCTGTTACGGAGATGTAACTGTTTCACCAGACTAAATAGGATCTAACTCCAATCTGGATTGTATAAATACAAGAACCCTTATCAGGTTTCATTTCTCAATCAATTTTCTAGTTCTAGGCTTCTGGGCATGGATCATGACCTTAAGTTCATGTTGATCAGGCATGACTAACTTAGCCCTAACCCTTGCCTTAGTTCCTGTGACCCTAACTCGATTGACTCTTGGTTACATCTCATTTTGTTTCTGTGAAACCTGATGAACTAGGAAACAAGAAGTAGAAGCTGTGATCTAAGGAGACAGACTTGACCGATTTGTGATGAATCCAGAAACGCAATAGTGTTTCCTATCTGATGCTGATGGCAATTGTGGCGAAATCAAACATTCAATGGAAACACTAGGTATCAGCTCCTGTTCTTATGGCTCCTTGCTTCACTTTTAGAGTATCTCACTTGTGTAGTTTGTTGCACACTTTTGGTAGCTTTGGAGTAAGATACACACTGATACATCATTCTTTAGAATTCCAAAATTTTGTGCTAAGGTTCATCAGTTTTTATCTGAACTGTAAAGCGCATAGAAAGGCTCTTACTCTGTTTCTGAATGCTTGTTGTGGATCAAGGCTCTGTTTGATTCCTTGATCTTCGTGGGCTTTCCTGTACTACCTCATGAACATACCGGTGTGATCTTGGATGGATTATTGAGGTAGTGTGATGTTTGTTATGGCTTTCATCAACAGTATAATGGGCCCGTTTACTGAACAAGTGAACCTCACATTAAAAGCAATCTGTCAAATACAGTTTCTATTAGTTAGCTCTCAAGAAGCAAGTAGTTGGTTTTGTTTAGTTTTTTAAAACTCTTTTGACACAATTTTAAATCGTTGTTATTTAGAGTAGGAATGGAAGATGCAAATAAAAAGGGGTAATGCAAAATTGAAATTAGAAAAAAAAAACAACTTTAAAAAGATTTGGTTTTTATTTTAAGAATTGAAATATTTTTGTTCAAAATAATATTCTCAGCCAAACTTAAAACGTCGGGACAAAGTTACCAGTCGATAAATTTAATATTCTAATTACTAGGATTTGTGTTTGAAGTTATTTTCTAGTACTTTGATATTAAAATTTGTAATATATATCATATAAACTATTTTTGATTAGCTAGTAGTTAACTTAATGTTTTTTTATTTATTCAAATAAAAAATATGTAAATTTAAAAACTAAATAAAAACATTAAAAATTGAATTATTTAGAAAAAAACAAAATTATAATTACATACAAATATTTTTTTTTTATAAAATACAAAATTTAATATAATAAAGTTTATACTTTTGTATGTTTTTATGTAATTTTACATTTATCATCCAGTTTGTAAATCAAACTTATCAAATATTATCTAATTCAATAAATTAGTATATTATCTTGAAATTTATAAGAGTTTATGACTTCCCTGGAAAAACTAGTCTATCATATATGAACTAACTTATAATCTTATAATATGAACTTTTTCATAAAGGTTCCTATTGAACTAATATTTCTTTATTTTATTCAAATTTATTTTTAATATAAATTAAAAAGATTATTTGTATAACTTATATAATAATGACAATGACAGTTTAAAAAATGTAAAAAATGTTGAATTTAATAGCAAACAGATCAATTTGGTTGGTGTCCAACTATATAACCATTGAAAAACGATTTCATTATCGTATTTTTTCTAATTTTTCTCTAATGAACTGTATATTAAAAAGTACTATCTTGAAGATGGTGTTACTCTCTTCATAGAAATGAAAATCACAATTCTAATATCTTAAATCACATGAGTGTTTTACTGCTTACACCAACTTGAGTTAGTTCAATATATAAAACTCTTTAAAGCATTTATGAAAATTTATGAAAATAAAAATATGTTTAACAGTTGAACTTAATTTGAAATTGGCTAAAAATATAATTTATTTAAAGAAAGATAAATTTGTTTGGCGTGTCAAGATAAAAAGGTTTAATCTGAGAAAAATATTGGTGAGAAAAGTTCTAATATCAAATATTCGGAAAATTGTATAAGAAAAAATTTAAAGAAAAATTTTAAAAACAAAAAGTGTCACTTTATTAAAGTTTAATAAAATGAATAAAAAATGTCAATTTTGACTAATTAAAAAAACATATGTTTAAAGGTCCGTTTGTAATCATTATTACGAATATTTATTTTTTGAATGCAATTTTCAAAATAAATTTATTTGGTAAATTTAGAGTTGAAACAAAATTTTTAACTCAGTTTTAAGACAATTAAAAAAAAATTAATTGGAATATTAAAATCGTGCAGATCATACTAGCAGTAAAAATAATGATATGTCAAAAAAGAAATAAAATTAAAGAAACGAGTGTATAGATAGCACCCACCCACCATATTCGTTGAGTCTTCTTCCTTCGGAGAGCGGCCGCATAGTATTCATCTCTTTCGAATCGAAACTCCATTTGTGGCGTTGACTTGCAGAGATGGAACAACCACCCTCTGAAGCCCTCGAATCCTTGTCCGTCTCAGATTCTCAGACCCCTCAATCCTCCAATTCCACACCTCAGTAAGTTTCTTCCCCGCTTTTACTCTCTCTCCATTTCTGTCTTAGGGTTCGGATTTCACTTTTTTTTTTTTTAATTTTGGTCGCAGATTGACTCCCGAAGAGAAGTTTAAGATTGTGAGGAGCGTCGGAGAAGAATGCATTCAGGAAGACGAACTCCTTAACCTCCTCACCAAAAAGCCCGAACCCGTTTGCTACGATGGCTTCGAACCCTCCGGACGCATGCACATTGCTCAGGTCCGTGAATATATATTCTCGTATATTTTTTAATATTTCTATTATATACTTTTACAGAATGGAAACAAAAATATATATTAAAAAAGAGTTTATTGATTGTGAGTAGTTGATTACTTGAGTTCTAAGGTGAAGGCTTTGGAATTTTTTGAATGAGGTGTAGTGTGGTGTGGCTTGCGTAATTGTTGTTTCTTTTTGTTATTGTATGTTATTATTTTAGGGTGTCATGAAAGCAATCAGTGTGAATAAGCTCACATCTGCCGGTTGCCGTGTCAAAATATGGATTGCTGATTGGTTTGCGAAGCTCAACAATAAGATGGGAGGGGATTTGAAGAAAATTGAGACGGTTGGTCGTTATTTGATTGAGATTTGGAAAGCTGTTGGGATGGATGTCGAGGGAGGGAAAGTTGAGTTTCTGTGGTCTTCGAAGGAGATTAACGCCAGAGCTGATGAGTACTGGCCTCTTGTGTTGGATATAGCTCAGAAGAACAATCTAAAAAGGATTATCAGGTTCCTTTCACTTTTTAAAATGCCTTTCTGTTTATTCTTGTAAATGGTGGCTTTGGACTGGAAATGATGTTCTGTCTTTTAATTTTGTGAATTATAGGTGTAGCCAAATAATGGGACGAAGTGAACAGGACGAATTGACTGCTGCTCAGATATTCTATCCATGCATGCAGTGTGCGGACATATTTTTCCTCAAGGTGGGTTTGTGCTTGCATCGATTAGTTCATGTATTTATTAATGAAGTATCTAATTTATAATGCGATAATATTTTTATGATGAAATAGTTTATAATTTATATTGACAAAGTTTATTACATTTAATTTTAATTTGTATTCACACAATAGCAATCATATATTTATCATGATTTTAAAAATTTTATACATTTTTCAATATGTATATATCACGTATTGTATTTTATTACTTTCAAAATAATAAGATTTGATACGTGTTATACGTATCCGGTACGTGTATTATATTTGTGCATCATATTTGTTATCAGTATTCTACATTACCTTATAAGCTCACAATGGATGTTAGTTAACTGTAGAGAACTCGTTGGAAAAATAGATTTGTCATTCTTACAATGTTAGCATTAGAAATGGAAATCGTGTTAGTGTGTTAATTATTTCTACCAAATATCGATGATCTCTTCTCTGAAACTCAACTGTGCTGTTATTGGGTTTCTAATCTTTGCATATTCAGATATTATGTTGTTACTTATGTCCTAGCCTCTGAAACTAGTTGTCAAGTTGCTTAAAAAATAATAGCGAATAATGCATAGATGTTTCTTTTTGCAAATAGGCTGACATCTGCCAACTGGGAATGGATCAGCGGAAAGTGAACGTACTTGCTAGAGAATATTGTGATGACATTAAGAGGAAGAACAAGCCCATTATCTTGTCACACCGTATTCATCGAACTTCCTTTTTAATAGTGTATGTTTAAGTTGTGTCTCTGGCTAACTGTGTTTTACCGGTGATTTGCAGACATGTTACCTGGTCTGCAGCAAGGGCAGGAAAAGATGTCAAAAAGTGACCCATCATCTTCTGTTTACATGGAAGACGAGGAGGTAAGATACTAACTGTGCCATCAAATATGTTTCTTTGGTACAAAGGCCTATCAATTTTCGTATCTAGTTGCATTTTGTTCTGCTCATATAGGATGGCTAATGATTTTTTCATATTGAAAAAAATTGTGAAAATATAAAAAGGGAATAAAATTTAGTATGAAGAAATATATCGTTCTGCTTTTTATGACAAGATTTAACTATTTTCCTTAATGATAAATATGTTTTTTCGATGTTTCCTTTAATTTGTATTTTCCCTTTACTTTTAAAATTAAACTTATTGTGTCTTTTTAATTTTATATTTGGATATAGGCTGAAGTGAATGTGAAAATAAAAAAGGCGTATTGCCCGCCAAAGGTTGTGGAAGGAAACCCATGCCTGGAGTACATTAAATACCTTATCTTACCCTGGTTTAATGAGTTCACAGTGGAGCGTAGTGCAGATAATGGTGGGAATAAGTAAGTTATGCTATTTCATCTGCTTGAGCTTAACATGTCTTTAAAGTAGCAGTTTCTTGGATCATTTTGTTTACTTTTTAGTTAGTTTTATAATTATTTTTATCTTTTCTTCTGCACAATGGTTTGGTTGATTTGTGTTCATACTTCCATCCAATCTAGGACATTCAAAAGCTACGAAGAGCTTATTGCAGACTATGAAAATGGAGAGCTACATCCTGCTGACCTCAAGCCAGCATTGTCGAAGTCATTGAATAAAATTCTGGAGGTGATGATTTTTTATTATGTTAATGTTAATGTGTTGTATTTTCAATTTTCTAGTTCTAAAATCCCAATTTCCGTTTTGTATTCTAGGTTGTAGTATTCTTACAATGCTTTGGAACAGTGCTTTAGAAGGGTTTGGTACATATATAGTGAAAGTCTATTTAATTTCATAATCCTATTTTCATATTGGTTAGTATATTAATAATTTTATGGTTTTGAAAATTTAACAAGGTGTCAATCTGCAAATACCAATGTGGTGGTTAAAATAATTCTCACTGTTTAATCCATCAGCTTCTCCAAGTAAATCAAGACTATAACATCTGTTTAATTCAGCTTTCTCCATTTATGTATACAAAGTTTTTACTTTGGGCTTAAATGGATTCTTACATATGCTTCAATTATTAGCCTAGGTATATTCTTCTTTCTATTAATTTTATTCAACATTGGAGAGAAACTGATAATTAGACTCCAGAGCTGCTACCCTCATGTTTAGGCTGGCTCTGTATATTATATCCTAATGGTGCCGATAGCATGTTCTCTCTATTGATTGTGAGCTTGTACAACGCCAGACTATCGCTATAGCATATAATTTATAGAACTCAAGGTTTTTTTCTTTTCCATTTTGTTCTTCTTTTCTAGTTTGTGGCATAAACTCAATGATTTTTTTTTGGACTATGCACAGCCTGTAAGGGAACACTTCAAGAAGGACAGCAATGCCAAAGAGCTACTGAAGAGGGTCAAGGTGAGCCTTGTTTTAAATTTAAAATACTTCATACAATCATTTGGGTGTTATACATACACACACTAAACTTGATTTTGCTTTGCAGGCTTACCGAGTCACCAAGTAATTTGCTGATTAAAGACTTCAGGCTAATTCTTCTTTTTGCCAAGCAGCCATATAGTTTTCGTGTTGTGGAGTGATGCACTTTTGGACCTGTAAAATGTGGCAGAGTCGTTCTCTTTAGAATGAGTAATGTTACTTTTGTTCTTGTATTTCATTTACTTGAAATTTAGATATAATGTGTTAGTTTAATATTTGTGCTTTCTTATGCAAGACATGTCGTAAGTTTTAATTAATCGCGATAAAAATATACCGACGTGCGTAACAAGCTAACTGTACCTGGATTATTTTGAAGGTCAACATTTTTGTTTCCAATTTTTTTTAGCTCAGCTCATGGATCATTTTGTCATCAGGTGACAATGTAAATTCTCAAATTTTAAAATAATATTATTGGTCAAAAAATATTATTCAAGTCCCTACTTTGTATGTTTATTTAATTACCAGAGTAATGTTCAAAATATTATAAATGCAAATGGGCATATACTTCGGAAAAGAAGAACGGATTTTGACGAGAAATATATTAATGTAAGTATATCACTATTTGTATTTACATTAAAATAAAAACGAAATTATGTGTATTTTAAAGTAAAAAAAAAACTGTGAATTTGAATTAAAATAGATTTTTTGTGGAAATTATTTTAGAATGTTATTTTTCAATTGGCTGTGATTGATTTTAGATTTTTTTTTTCTTGTCTTTTTATGTAAATATTTTTTTTATCTTTTCTCTCTAAATGTTGGTACTTTTTATGAAGAAATTAGTTAAAAATTGTTTTATGATATAAATTGTTTATGATACTTAAAATGATTATATATAAATATTTAATTTTCATTAATTTTTTATAATTGAAATTTATATATTGAAAATGTAAATTTGAAATTGATTTTGAATTAGTAAAAAATAAATTTGAAGAGGCGGGGTCATCCAATTTATTGAGTGTAAAAATAAATATAGAGCAAAGAATAATTATAAGAAATAAATTTTATTTAAAATGTATTCATCGGATCAAAATTGTCTTTAATATTTTATACAGTGAAATTATTAATATGTTTAAGTTTTATAATTAAAGGCATCTAGAATTACTCTTAATTAACTAATAGCGGAAAAAACTAGTATTGCAAAACTTTTACCAATAATCATGCAGGTAAAATTACTAATTATAACCATTATAGTTAAAGCCATATTTAAAATTATTCGTTATTAAGAAATAGTGGAAAAAGCAAGTATATGCATTAACTTTCGTACTAAATTCTACATCAAGTGTTTTCCATTTGTTCAATTCTCTTAAGCCTTTACTTCCTTTTTTTAACCAAACAGAATAGTAATGTTTTTCGATGAAAACTAAAAAATAAATATATTTTGTACAATCTTAAAGTCACTTTTATAAACTTGAGTTTACACACAAAATAGAATAATTTTAACATTTTTCATTGGCTGATAAACTTGATTGATCAAACTAAAATATTTGATAAATAAGATTATTTCACTAATTTATAAAACTAAAAGCTACTTTTGTTAACTTATTAAGCCTGTAACATTTTCCCTCTTTTGTATCATTGTTATATAACCCTTGCTCAGTAGAACAGTCTACATGTGGAACACTGAGATAAATAAACTCTCTGCACCAACCTTTGGTTGGGCTTTGTGATTTGATAGTCTTCAAAATAAACAAGGGAAAGAGACAAGACCTATATCAAAGATATGTGTTACTACTACAGAATTGTTAGATGAATGTTTTTCAGCTCCACCTTTTCTTTTCAGAATAGTTTGATAATGGCCCCAATTATTTAAGATGGAACACAGTTTTGGGTTAGAACCTAGCTTCTTTTACCTGCCATAGTTTAGCAAAATAACACCTGCAACATGAGAGGATTGAAGTTAGAGACATAGTTTGTTAAGTATCTCTGCTACACCGATGATCTCTTTATCACCTCAAAATAACGACTAGTTAAAATTAATTAGCAGGTAAGCCTTGCTAGCAGCATTTTTAACCATTCAAAATTTATGAATGGACGATGATGTATATTTGTGAACTTGGAAAAATAATTATAAATCTCATATATATATATATATATATATATATATATATATATATATATATATATATATATATATATACTAATTGGATAAATTTAGAAATAAGAACTGTATATTATTGGAAACAAATATCTGAGATTGTGGGATTGATATCCTAGTAAGAAAAACAAGATACAGCCAAAATATAGAACTAAAAACAATAAGAATCAAATCTGAAAAAAGATAGAATGGAGGTATGGTATGAACAGTTAAATTTGTCAGAGAAAACTAATCAGCTATCTATGACATGAAATGGTCATACAACATGAGTTGAGGCAGTCTGTATTATTTGTATGCAAGTTGTTGAGGCTCCACGGATAAAAGAGGACAAACTATAATAAACATATAAGCATACTAGTAATGCATGATTTTAATATTTTTGTTAACTAACAAAAAACTGTTGATAAATAATTTAATTCCGTGAATTAACAAAATATTAATAGTAGGTTGCCAATATTTTTCATTAATGATAAACTAATGAAAGTTTAAAAAGGCTCTGAATATCATACGTATACATATCAGCACAAGCTAAAGATATAAGCAGTCACTTAAGTTAATCAGATTACTTAATAATGAAATAACTAAAACATGGTCGAGTTGACCAACGTTGAACTTACGAGTTACATATTGACGGCAGTATCTAAGTCTTCATAGAGACAGAGCCATTAAACAAAATGCACAGATGCATCGGAAGCAAGCAAAGTCATTATGTTGATCATGATCAACATAGCCAACAAGCGGTTGCATAAAATATAAGAATAGGTGGCACCACCGACCAAGATCCACTGCCTCTTTCCCCAGTCAGTGTCATCCTTGCCATCTTGCTGCAAAGAACAAAACTTCAAGAACAGAAGATATAATTTAATTTATAACCATTAAATTACTTACCAAGAAAATGAGAGAATGAGTTGTAGTGGCCAGTCTAAGGGATCCACAACAACCAGACAGCCATTGCAAAAGACAAAATTATGAATAACTCAAAACTGTCTCTGTTATACCACAAACATGGCAACTGGGAAGCTTGTTAGTTTTTAGGTGATGATGAATGTGTCTGAAATCCCTAGAAATTCTGCACTTTTTGGTAGGGGCCATTGTGCCCTCAACAGACATGCATCAAGGAAATTGGCCAAAATCTCTTTGTTGAACTCTGCGTGCTGAGACATTATGGAAGCAAAGACATTTCTGTCCATCATAATTAGGATAATGACAAGAAGTAGGTATTTCCACCTCTATAGAGGAACCTTTCACGTTTTGTAGGCTCTTCATAACTACGCCAATAATGACGACTATCATTTGGAACAGAGTTTTATTGGTTGTGCATTGTAGTCCAAATGACCACGTTCGTTTCACATATCTCTAACCTCGACTAAACTGTGAGCAGGTAGTTTTCTTAGTCCCACCTCATTTGCCATGATATCTCTAACCTTCTCTGCATCTTTCCATCTTCCTACAGAAGCATAAAGTTTTGCCAACAAAACATAATTACCGGTGTTTTCAGGCTCGAGCTCAAAAGTCCACCTAGCAGCTACCTCTCCAAGTTCAACATTCTCATGAATCACGCAAGCTCCAAGTAGTGCACCCCATACAGCATGGTTAGGGATTATAGGCATTGATCTAATAAGGCTATATGCATCGTTCAGTCTACCAGCACGTCCAAGAAGATCGATAATGCAAGTATAATGATCAACATGGGGAATAATTTGCTGTTGCTTGAGGATAAATTTGAACAAAGAAAAACCCTCGTCAACCAAACCGGCATGGCTGCAAGCCTGCAGAACACAGGTGACGGTGACTTGATTTGGTTTTACTCCAGATTGTACCATCTGATTGAAAAGTTTCACCGCCATTTTGCCATGCCCATGCTTTCCATATGCAGCAATTATTGAACTCCATATAATAATATCCTTGTCCTTTAGAGGAATTATATTAAAAATCTGGTGAGCATATCCTAAACTTCCACACTTTGAGTATATATCGACTAGAATACTTGCTACTTCAAGTCTGTAAAGAAATCCAGATTTTATAAGGTAACAATGAATGTTCATTGCCTGTAGGAGATCGGCAAGAATAGCATATGCAGGAAGAAGACTATTACAGGTTGCATTGTCAGGTTGTACACCTTTCACTAACATTTGCTTGAAGAGTTTTATTGCTTCTCCTGCAAGCTTATTTTGTATGAACCCAGATAGAAGAGCATTCCATGGGGCCGTTCTCTTCTTAGAGGTTCCCATAAACACTTTATAACTGAGGTTGCCGTGATTACATTTGGCATACATATCAATCAAGGCAGTTTCCACAATGACCTCAGACTCGAGCTTTTGCCTTATTGCCCATGCATGGAGGCACTTGCCATGTTTCAAATAAACCAAACTGCCACATGCTGATAGTAAAGAAGCTATACTTACAGAATTAGGTTTCACTCCTTCACACTGCATCATGCGACAAAGCATTAAAGCACTTCTGGCATCCCCATTCAGAATGTATCCATTAATCAAAGTTGTCCATGTTACTACATCTTTCTCATCCATCTGATTCGCTAACACGCGTGCTTCTTTCATCTTAGCACACTTAACATACATGTCCAGCAACGCATTCCTAACTACAATATTTCCCCAAAATCCTCTTTCCTGAACCAACCGGTGAACCTTCCTCCCAACCTCCACATTTTTCAAAAGCCCACAAGCAGGCAATACTGAAACCACGGTTACACAATCAGGCTCCACACCCTCATCCATCATTCTATCATAAACCCTCAGTGCATCCTCGGCACAGTTATTCCGAATGTACCCATTTATCATGGTATTCCAAGAAATCACAGTCCGTTCCTGCATCAAGTCAAAAACCAGCTGGGCTGTTTCTTTCTCCCCAGCATTCATATACATTGCCAACAAAGTGTTCTGGACGAATGTGTCAGAATCGAAACCAAACTTACAGGCCTGCCCATGAACTCCAACGCCCACATCAATCAAAGACAAGTCGCCACAAGCCTTGATAACAACCGGGTAAGTGAATTTGTCAGGCAAGGTCTGACCCGAGTCAAGCATTTCAACAAATAAGTTGAGGGCGTCAAGGGGGCGCCCAATTTGGACATACATCCTCATCATAGCATTCCAGGAGAACAAACTCGGTTGAGGCAATTTATTAAACAGGTAGAATGCATAGGATGCGTGGTGGCATTGCGCGTATGTTGTGGCAAGCTTAGAGCAAAGGTCGGAGGAGGAGAATAGACCAAGGGTGAGCATGAGTGCGTGCAGCTTTCTGGTTTCGGGAAAGGATTGCAAAGATGAAAATTTTCGCAATAGCGATTCACACTGTGCTGCAGTGGTCACAAACATCTTGCCTTTCTTCATTGAACCGTTTGTTAATTCCTTTATGCAAGTTGATGCTCATAAGTTTATAGGTTTCGGTTTACCTGGACCCAGTTAAAAAATTTTGGTCTATATGAAAAATTATAATAGTCCATGCAAAAAGAGAGCGAAGAGATCAGAAAATAAGAAAAAAAAAAAAAAAGTCTCTGGGCTCTATCTGGTATTTCGAAGACAATGGAGTGTTACTGTTTAATGATAATCTTCTGTCTTTAACCTAGTTTGAAGATTCGATTCTCGTATACAAAATCATCTATTTAAATATGTAAGTTTCTTAACTAAATTTTAACACCTTTAAAAATTAGTCATTAATGTTCGACTAAATCGAAAATAAAATTGAAAATAAAAAAGCATAAGATATAAAAAAGGTTGTTAATTATATGAAATTTATATATATATATATATATATATATATATATATATATATATATATATATATATATATAAATAATGGATGGACTAATAAAAACAAGGACGGATATTGAATAATTAATTTTTCACTGGTTTAGTTACATAGAAAAGTAGAAGAAAAGAAGTACAAATATTATGAAAAAATTAGTGTACTCATAGAACTAGGTTTAAATTTAAATCAATACATTTTTTATTTAAGAATATGATGAAATAATATACACATGATTTTTATAATTTTTATATAAATATCATCCTATGTTATAGTTTAAAAAAAAAAAAAAAAAAAAAAATTCCATTTCCCTTCCAAATCATTGCTGTAGAATCCACTCATTCCTATCACTTTATGCTTTCTAATTTTTTTATCAAACTAAAAATAATAATCTCTTTAAATATCTTCTTCCTAAATCTTTTCTTCTGAGTGACTCAACAAATAAAGAATAGATAGTAATTGTATACCGAATCTTCTATTTGCACTGTTGCACAAACTCAATCTGCCTGTGCTACTGGGTCAAAAAGCTTGCGCCTCTTTGATCTGGACTTTCGATAGTTAATTATCATGCACTTTCTCATTCTGCACCCCCATAAATTTCTTTAGCACCTCTCATTTATTTTAGAATTGAAATATGGAAGTAAAATAAAATTTGTGACTTTTAAAATTATTAAAAAATTATTAATTTCTGGTATTTTTTTTATCTGTGAGCACCATTTACGTTAATATTCTTAAGTTTGCACAAACTTCACATTCTTCTACATGTCTTCTTTTATTATTTCTAGTTATGAAAATAATATGTATACTAATTAGGATACATATTCTTCTAGTTTTCTTCAAGGACCCATCAAAATAACGTAAACCCTAATTAGGGTTATATTTTGTGGGAATACGGTTGGAGCAATTTTTGTGGTGTTGCTGTGATAGTCTGGTAAAAGAGGAAAACACTGTCCATAAAAGATAGGGAAATACTTTTTTCTTTGTACTATATATCTTCAAATACAATGCAGAACACATTTACTTAACCTACACTGTTAATGTCACTCTTTTAGAGTAAAATATAAACATTATATATTAGTAACAAGGACCTCAAGATCGTTATTTAGCGTGAGTTCTGCATAATTAGCATAGCGTTTAAACTGATACTAACATTTTGTTGTTGTTTAATTTGATACTCATATGTAATAAGATGATGCCTTTTGCATGTGTATAAATTATTAAACAGGGACTGCATGCATGGGAGAAAAAATGACCCATTTTAAAGAATCATTATCCAGGACTGAATGAAACTCATCATCTGTGTTCGATGGGAAGACTTTCACCTCACACCACAAAGCTGTGATGTAATGTCTGACATGAAGTAGTAGTAGTATTATGAAGAGGAGGAGCATGGCAGAGAGAGAAAAGAAGAGCACTTAGGCACATTATATAAAAATGCAGAGGAATCTCACATGCAAAAAATGAATAGCTGTGACAGTGGAAGAAAGAAAGAAAAAAAATGAATCGAGGGTGAGAGCAACAACATATCCTGATGGATCCTGTGTTGTAAAGCATTACATAGAAGATAGAAGATCCTCTCCTCTATTATTCCCCTAATGAAAAATCACATCCTCCACTTCTTCAACAACCCTTTAGCTTTTTCCCCCCTTCTCTTTTGGAACGGAAGTGGGTGTCTTTATTTACATGACCCATCATATATATATAAACCAGAATCTCTCTTCCTATCTTCTTTTGTAATCCTCAAGCTTCCTTTTCCCTCTCCTTCCTTCTCTTCAACCTTAATCGTTAAGGCAATAGAGAGAGATACAGAGAGAGACGCGTATGCATCTACACATACCCACCACCTTCACACGCCACCTTTTTTTTGCTCATTACCTCAATCATTTTCGAATCATCATGAAATCATGTCTTGACGCCGACTCTTAATTTCGATCTTCTGTACTTTAATCAAGATTGAGCTATCCGTTTTATTTTTTTAATATAAAGATCAAACATATGCTTCATTTTCATATATTCTTTCTCACTTTTCTATATTTTTATTTCATGTGTGGCTTTTTATACTCATTAACAATATAGGTCTAGATTTACAGGTTTATCACAAACATCGAACTCGTTCAACAAGAGTTAACTTCAACTTCTTCTTCTTTTTTTTATTTGTGTGTAATTTGTTTTTATTAATTATATCAACGTACTCTCATATAAATTTATGGGTTGTTAAAAGTATTCAACCTTGTTATCCAACTTTAGCCTAGAGTAAACTTATGGTTGGGTGTTTGATTGATGAAAAATAAATTTTATCCTATGATAATATAGTTTCGTATAAATAAATTTTAACGTATATATGTGTAGTTAATGATATTGATCCAAAGGAGGGACGGTACCATTAAACTAGTTTCCTTACCATTGCTAAAATTAAGAGACGTTGTATTTATATAAATTTTGATAAAAAAAGAGAGTAGCCAATCAATAGATAGGGTAAAAAGAGAAGAGATGCGTCAATTAATTATATATAATTAATGTATGGAGAGATAAATAAAATAATAAAATATATGAATATTATAATTCTAAAAGTATAACATATATGGTATTTGGATAGAGGAAAACGTATGGGAAAAAGAAACAATAACATTTTCTTTCTGGGTATGTGGCTAGAAAGCATTGGACCCCTTTGAACGAAAATATATATATATATATATATATATATATATATATATATATATATATATATATATTG
>Ga0214542_1009289_pt1 | contig 15423 bp, 11 predicted proteins | sample CNSS1metaG_FD_160096 | JGI IMG/M metagenome (GOLD analysis project Ga0214542, IMG submission 160096) | Root nodule microbial communities from cowpea collected in UCLA plant growth center, Los Angeles, California, USA - CNSS1 | ecosystem: Host-associated > Plants > Roots > Nodule | place: USA... | reverse complement strand
ATTCACTCCCAAGGGAGGAAACTCTCACAAATGGTTGAGACACAAGAGTGTTTTTACTTCAAAATGTTCAATCCTTTTACATGTCTAGGAGCACCCCTTATATAGAAGAGTTTAGGGGCCTCTAAGCCAATAAAAGATACCTAAGGATGTCTCTACAAAAACCTAACCCTAGCTTCTAGAAACTAGGTCAAATAAGGTTACAAAAATGAGAGACAAAAGAGCTAACTATGTGTGTGCAAGGCTAATTTCGTTCTAGCACAAAAGGAGACAAAGAATGTGTCTCATATGTCTCCAAAAAGTGGCCAAAGTGTGATAAAAACAAAGGAGACCAAAGGTACATAGGTACACTTGCTTCATGCCTTTTACTTTATGCTTTATGCCTTTGCTTTACTCTCTCCTCCACATCATTTATGCTCCCCAATCACCATGCGCCACCTAGCATTACTTTCTTACTCCTAATTAACCTACAAAGCAAATAAGTATAGATTAGCATGTTGGCTTAAGTCAAGTCAACTATAGTCAACAAGTCAAACCTAGTCAAAGGTCAACAAGTCAACTAAAGTTTATTCAACTAAGTCAACTTAGGGAATCAAAAATAACAAACACAAATGAAATGGATGAAGGATTAGTGAACTTCCTTTCTAAACATGCTTAGTCTTCTTAAGCATGTCACTCCATCCTTGGTTGGGGTCAATCCTTCGTTAGAATGTCACATTTATCGAGGTCTAACATCTGAAATGAGTATATCTTTGACTTTCTCTTTTATGATATTAGTGCACGCATGTTTGAATTCACAAGTGAGTGAAAGCTAGAAATGTTTGGGAAGAGTTTGAAGGAGACTGAGATAGTCGTGCGGGCACGTTGTCTTCACACACCCTTCAAAGGAGAAGCAATATGTGAATATCAAGTTGAAAAACACAAGAATCCCAAAAATTGCCCTAGTTATGGTGTATGAGAAAAAGGGTACAAGGATATTGATCAATGAATGTTAAGGTGAGATATTCACGCGAAACCCACGAAACTGCCCCAATTTTGGTATACACAAAAGATTTTGATCAAACAATGGGTTTTATTTCAAAAGATGGGGATTTATAAGCATTGGGGGTGAGAAATTCATGTGAGACTCACAAAACTGCCCCAGTTTTGGTGTTTGGAGAAGAATTTGAATGAACGAGGGATGTTGTTTCAAAAGGGGTAGTGGAAATGGAAAGGATTTGGTGAAAAGGATTGCCCCAGTTGGTTTATTTTTCTTTCACTTGCCTTCGGTCAGATAATAGGGTGTTCCCTTCTTCATGAGACATTATTTTTCTTTCATTTTTTCTTCACTTTTGAAATCAATTCTTTGGTCTGATCAATTTATTGAAAAACTTTCTATTTTATTTCTTTTGAAGCATTATCTAAACAACATGTATGAAATTTTCGATGGCTTAGAAGGGGTTGGATGAGATGACGAGGACCGACTAGGGAGCTGACCCAGTTTGATTTAGTCTTAGGGCACCAAGTATGTTTGAGCTTGCCCCAACTATTGATGACATGAAGAAAATGATATGGACTTCAAAAGTTGACCCAATGTGAGATTATGGATTGGCCTCAAGGTACAAAATGTGTTTGACTTGCTCCATTTATGATGAAAAAGGTTAGACAGATTAAGGAGAGTTCAAAGATTTCTCTGATTTGAGGACCTGGATTGACGCACAAATTGTGTCTGATCTGCCCCAATTATGGTAAGGCATGAAGTGGTTGAAAAAGATGGGGACATCAAAAGTTGCCCTTAGCGCGACCATGGCTGGTCATATGAATGGTGATATGAAGCAATTGTCTAGTTTGGATTTTAGAGAAAAAGGTTGGACAAGGTTTGGGATGAGAGCAGAGGATATGGTATGAAATGAAGATGAAATCCATGAAGAGGGTGAGAATGAAACAACGAAGGAGGATGCCCCTTATCTAATTGATTAACCAGGCTTATTTTAAGGAGCTTCAGGCACATGTGAATGAAAAACTGTCTGAATCACTGAAAGTAAATCTCAAAACATACTTTTCAATCTTTATTTTTCCCTTTTTTTTGGATTTTGGACAAACCTTTTAGCATTTCAATATGATTTCCATGAATTAAACTTTTTTGAAAGGTACCGACAATCAGTCTTGGATCTGTGTGGGCTTTATTATGCTTGTATCGTGGTCAAGGCTAAGGGTATGAAAGCAAATGTAGATACTAAAAACTCAAAAAGATGTGATGGTATTTTGGAAGAATGATCTTTGAATAATGCTACATCATAAATTCATTTGCCTCTTATGTGTTCACCATTTCTCCTTTTTTCTAAACATCGATTCTCCTTTTTTTTTTCTTCTTGATGTAACCAAATCATCATCATCATCATTTTTTTTGTCTTTTTCAAACTTTTTGATTCTCATGGATTTTTTTTATTGGTGAACCGTCTGTCAAACAAAAGTGCAAACCATCAATGTGAGGTGACCTTTGTTCAAGGTAATTTGAAAGAAAAATATTTGCTCCTTTAAGGCTCAAAGGGGTAATAATAAAGGATGGCATTTTTTCTTTCTAATGATAAAGAAACATGGCCACACATCATTTCCAAAACATGATTATTTTCTCTTTCAAGAAGTTTCAACTCAGGAAGAAAATTGGTTCATGTTACAGGTTGTCCCTTACTTTTATTCTTGTCTTTTTTTTTTGCCTAAACCACCCTTTCAGGTCTTCATTCTAGCAGACATTTTTTATTTTTTATTTTCATGCTAAGAGATTTGCTCGCAGTCTATCCAGGCCAGTGTGCCCATTTTATGTTGATCCTCCATGAAATTCAAAATGTAGGTTTTATGGTGGAAATGTAATGAAAAAAGGATAGTTTGAAAATCTCATGTTATGCAGATTAGACAAATGCTTCAAAAGATATGATATCAAACATTATATATTCATTCAACCTACTGATTTGACCAAAACATGTTTTGTCCCTTTTTTTTTTCCAAAACTGCCTTTTTTGGTTTTCAGTCTAACGAACTTTATTTTCTTCTTTTCACATTTTTCTTTTTTTTAATGAATTTTTTTTTTCTCGATGAGTTCAAGGACCAACCAACAAGTGTAGACAAGGATAAACATAGAAAATCTACCAACTCTAAGGATTTATGTTTATCAACTTAGGTAATGTCAATGTTGATAGGGCAAATCCTTCATTGTAAGGAAGCCGAAGGATGGACTGTTTCAAACCATGCACACACGAACGTCTCAAAAGAAAAAGTCAAGTCGTTATTCTTGATTAAACATTTGACCCCAGAAAAGTGTGACACCCCATTATTCTTTTTTTTTTAAGAAGTGAATTTGATGATTTGCGAGAAAAACAAGTGACTCAAAATGTGACAACCTTTTTTTATTTCCTTCTTCTCTTTTGCAGAGTCTGTTTATTCATATGAGGTGAGATGCATGATATGGATTAAAAAAACTATGTACATGCCACAATGACTAAAAACAACAATTGCAACGCAAGTTTGTGCCCAAGAGGCACTTACTCACTTGTATGTCGATGCAATTAAAGAGTACCATGCATGATATGCAACTAATTAAAAAAACCTACATGAGATGTAATGCATGTGCCTCAAGAGGCATTTATTCCCATGATATGATGATGAAATGTGATACAATTATTTGGAAACATCATGCATGATATGTAGAGTGACATAATGAAATTCATGTTTATGCCTCAAGAGGCGCTTATTTTCATGAGATGTGATGTATGATATAAAAATGCTATGCGTGATTGTGCCTCAATAGGCACTTATTCACATGTACATTATGCACACCACAAGATGATGATTAAAGCAAGCAATCTCCCTTTGTGCTTAATAGAGGTTTGGCGCTTAAGGTCTAGGGTGAAGTACATGCGTTCACCGGATGGTTCCCTAAACTTAAGGATCAAGGTCACTAGAGCTATGGCCCACTTCATGATATTTCACACAATAGTTGGTATACAACAAGGAGTGAGAGTACCAAGGAAACAAGCAAACTCTAGTTGGAGTTCTCACCATGACCACTTGGGAAGTTCATCCACTGTGGCACTGCTACACAATCCCCTCTAATTCTAAGTTACACAGACCCGGGTATAGGGCCTCACTCATGATATGCACAATGTGTGTGTGCAGGGAGGATGATGCATACCCAAAACCCACCTACAGAATAGCTAGAAACTTCCCAAGCAAATAGAGCAATTCAAAAATATCTATCAACATAAGCAAAAATAATTCACTCACAATTTACCCAAAAAGAAAATATATACAAACACATATGAAGAGAAGAATATACAAATAAAAGAAGGAGGAAAGAAAACATTAGGAAAAATCACATCAAGTTTGCATATCTAATTAAATGGCTTGACTCTCTAGAATCCCCAGTGGAGTCGCCAGCTGTCGCAACCAGAATCACGACGGAAAGGCGAACCGAAAAGAAAAACGGGTTTAAAAAGAGATTTGGAGTCGCCACCATAGTTATTTTTGGAAAACTATGGAAAACCATAAAAATAAAACAAGTCTGCGAAAAACCAGATTTCAGATCCGGGAGTCGGTTACGTGTAGGGAAGGTGTTAGCACCCTATAGCGCCCGCCCGAGGGCGGTACCTTTAATTAAAAAGGCACAGTCAATGTGGTTTTCAAAATGTTATTTTTTCCCCAAAAATAATAAGACAAAAATGCTAAAAGAAACAAAATGTTTTTTTAAATTTTTTGGGCCCGACAAGGATTGACCTTGGTCCTACGTATTCTCATTAAAGATGAGAAATCAGGGTTACGTAGTTCTTTAAAAAGATATTTAAAAAAACTATTTGGAAAATGATTTGATTTTTTGGAGGTGAATCTGACAAGGACTGACCTTGCTCCTACGTATCTCACAATGGAGAATCAAGGATCACGTAGTTCTTAAAAGATGCGGTTGTTTGAAAATGTTGATATTTTTATATTTTTGGAATTTTATATTTTTTTGGTATTTTTGAATTACTTGAAAATATGTATCACACGATGCGAGCGGTCGGACAGACACTAAAAGGGAAAGAAAATTATTTTTGGTATTTTTTAGAAAATAAGTGTCACACGGTGCGGGCGACCGAACAAACACTAAAAGAGAAAGAAAACTATTTTTGTCTTTTTTTAGAAAATTATAAAGGTAGAATTTAATAAAAAGGATAAAAATGGAAAAAACAAAATGTGAGGGTGCATGAATAATGTGAGGTGCATGAAGTAAATGAGGTGTGTTTGTTAAAAGGTGGGGGTGCAGCGAGTAAAAGTAAAAAGTGAAGTGAATCTAGAAGGAGGGGTGTGAATTGTGAAAAGTGAGGTGCAATCAGTAACAACAAAAAAGTCGAAAACAAATATGGGGTGCGAGGCTGGCAAACATCAAGGGTGCGTAAAGAAATACACAAACAGTCCAACACAAATAATGGAAGTGCAAAGATTAAAAACGGGGGTGCACAAGTAAATAACATGGTCAGACCCAATTTCTACTCAAACTAAACCTAATTAAAATTAAAGCTCTCCTTTACCCATATGGCAGCCGTCTCTTCTCGTTTCTCTCTTCTCGTTTTTCAGCAGCCACAATGACTCCGACGGTTGAGACATGTGCTCACCTTTTAGCCACCACCAACGACACTAGCCTCCGTTGGAGGCCTCACCGATGACGCCATCGCTGTTCGCCGCTCCTCACGCGAAACGCTCCTACGCCGTGAACAACGTCTCCCCGTTTCTCCAGCACATTCGAGACAGCGCGACTCGCCACCACCGCACCGGCCACCGCAACCGGGTCACGCGAACTCCACGGAAACTGCCACCTGGCCGTCGCGACCCAAACCACTACCATGAATGTCGCTGCTGCTGCAATTAGAGTGCGTCGACATAGCGCCTGCCATCACCACCATTAATGCCACCGCTACCACGACCTGTGTGCGTCACTGGTAGTGCCAACTTCACCCTTCCCGTCGTGAGGGTTTCTTCCCGGCCTAGGCTTTACGCGCTCTGATGCTAGCATGTTACGATTGTTTCCGCATTGTACCACCTTGTCGTAGCCATTTGTGTCTAGACGCGCCGACAGCAATGTCGTCGGTGATTATCTCTTCTCCCTTTCTCTATTTCATATTTGTATTTGGGTGGAAATGATCGGGGAAGATGAAACGTGAATGTTTGAAAGTGAAGGTGAAAACTTGAAGATGAAATTCACTCTATCAACCACGGCTTTGCTCCCTTCTCGTTGTAAAATCCCCCTCAATGTGTTCTTTCTGAATGTGTAATCCTCTGATCTCGTGGGTGGAGAATTAAAGAAGTTTCTTTTCGTTTATTTTGTTGGTGTGGTTTTCCTGAATCTTAGTTTTTTCCTTTATTATGTCGATCCCTCTTTTGTTACGTTCTCTTTGTCTCTGCACCTTCCAATCTTGAGATGTGGGATAAGGCTGAGAGCAGATGTTGCTTCATGCTCCTTCAGCTATCTTGGCGACTATCGCCAGCTAGCTATTACCGGTCATTCCCAATGCATAGCAGGCATGATAGCATAGCAGGCATGAGTTTGATAACAGAGAGACCTTACGTTACATCTAGCTTTCTTGCTCTCTTTTTTTCTTTTTGTTGTTTTATATACATATTTTTTGAAAAAGGAAAAAAAATAAAATAAAAAAGGTAAACAAAATAGGATTAAAATCAAAATTAAAAAATTAAGTTTAAAAACAAAAATAAAAATAAAATAAGAATAAGAATAAAACAAAATAAAAATAAAAAAGGTAAACAAAATATGATTAAAATCAAAATTAAAAAATTAAGTTTAAAAACAAAAATAAAAATAAAATAAGAATAAGAATAAAACAAAATAAAAATAAAATAAAAGTAAAATAAGATGAAATGACAAATCAAAGTAAAATAAGATAAGAAAAAAAAAGAAATAAAAAAAGGTATTATCCAGACAAAATTGGGTGTTGACACAATTTATGATTACATTTAAATATTAATTTAAGAATAAATTTATATTTATGTAGAATTAATGTAATATTATCATTTTATATTTTTATATAATATTACATTCCATTGAATTTACATTAGAAACTATTTTTTTTTCATTTAATGTCCTTCGAATCCGAACTTTTCTTATAGTTGAATTTTTTAAACATCAAACAGTAGATAATATTAGGTAATATATTCTTTCTGTGTGTTTTTAGAATAATTTCAAAATTAATTCATTGAAAATCAAATCGTTTTTAAGTTGCGAAAAAATAATCATAATATATATAATAATATTAATAAATTTTGGATTCAAATTTGAAATCGTAACGGACAGTAAAAGAAAAAAGAATGTTATAACCAAAATTAAATTTAACATTTAAAGTGAAAAATATATACAAAAAGTTAATTTTTGTATTAAATACTTTAATATTTCTGATAAAAATATATAAATTCAAATATTCAAAAAATTTGATGACCCATAATGATATAATAATATATTATAAAATATAATAATATGTAATAATGTAAATATAAAATATAGTAATATTAATATAATTAAAATATATGTAAAAAATAAAAATTATAATTTTTTAAACTTTTAAAGATAATTAAAATATAAGGTAAAAAATAAGAATTATAAATTTTTTAAACTTTTAAAGATATGGAAATAATTAACTATTTCAATTTCAATATTATTGTAAGATTAAGATTCATATATTGTGAAAATTGGAATTCAAAATATATACAGTAACATTTTCTCTAAAAGCAATTATCAAACTAAAACTTTAGAATGAAAGTGGTATTATTTGTAAGGCCCAGATTTCCTGCTCTAAAGCTTTAAGGGCTGCCCTTGAGCTATTGGGCCTTAGGGCTGGCCCAAAAGATAAAGTCACCCGAGTCTGATCCAATTCCACACTTTTCAGATTTCTTCTACCTTAGTGCTTAGAGTCGCAGCCGCACTCTCTCCGTTAGGGTTTCATTGTGTTAACAGTCCGCCTCCCGTTTGGCTGTTCTTAGCTCACGTAAGTGCTCTTAGACTCGTAGTTTCCTTCCTTGGCCTGTTTTTCGTAAGTTGTTGTTAGGGTTCCGAAATGACCCATTCTCACACTGTTTTCCAGCTTCGAGTGCGTTCCTAGAAGCTGTTCATCCTCCACAATTTGGGTGTCGAGGTTTTCAACTAGCTTGTCCAGGTACGGGAAGCTAGAACCTTACTGTTAATGTGTTTGTACACTATTTTGCGGTACATTTTTATGATTCCTGAACTTGTATGTTGTTGAGATTGCTTGCGATGGTTGGTGTTGTTGTTGGTATGTGCAAAATACGATTGTTACAGGCATGGCAGTGGCAGTGACTGTTAAACTCGCCCAGGCGAGCACGTCTCGCCCAAGAGAGGTGAGCAGAGGCTCGCCCAGACCTTCTCGCGCAAATGGTCGCCTAGGCGACTCGCTCAATTTCGAGCAAGCGAGCGTCTCGCCTAGGCGAGGCAAGTCTCGCCTAAGCGAGAACGTGCAGAGGCCCCTGTTCCAGATTCGCGAACTCTCGCCTAGGCGGAGAGGACTCACCTGAGCGAGAGACTCTCGCATGGGCGAGGCTCCTCAGCCTGAGCGACGATTTGAGCGAGAATGCGTTCAGTTTGGGGTTTTCATGTCTTTTGGTGGTTGAACTGTGTTCTATTGTACTATTACGTGATGGTATAGGGGTAAAACGAGTATGCATGTTGGGAGGAGATTATATGTGGGGGAATTATGAGCTTGGCATGATCTCTACATGAATTGTATATGATAAGTTGGTTACATATGTATGTGCGTGTGGTCACAAACTTGGCATGAGCAATAATGAATCTTGGTGGTTGGTAAACCTTTGGTATGGTTGGTATGAGGAGAAACACTTTACTCATGATCGGGAATAACGAGTTGGTAATGATTCAACATATGAGAAATGGAGATTTGTTATGGGTTTTGGTTTGAAATCTTATGTGCAACGTATGTATAAATTCTTGGTTGTTATGTATGTTGGTCCGTGTCAGTGCATAATTCCTTGGGGTCTCTAGGTGAGACTTTCAGGGTTGCGCTTCAGTGGTCGGGACGTAATTCCATGGCCCCTGTTAGTGGGTGTCCATGGTGGTGCCCCATCTGTATGACTAGGTAAGGATTCAAGGTAAGGTTGCATTCTGACACTCTAAGGAGTCAGTTAGTCTCACCTAGAGCGGACTGACTCCTGTCGTGAGAGTAGCAGGAGGCCTGAAATTCATTAATGGCTAACCTTGTGGTGAGGGAAAATTTATTCATTGTAACACTTGTAACACATAGCTCGGGGGTGAGCAGCTCGGGAGTGAGGAGAGGTATCCACCACAGGTGCAAGCATCCGCTGAATCCGACCAAGTTCTACGTATCCAGATGAGTCGAGTCGAGTCGTAGTGTATTGAATGAAGAGTCATAACGTGCTTGGATGTTGTATGAGTATGGGATGGTGAAAATATATTTCACTGTATGATGAATATGTTGTCGACTCTAGCTTACCCGTTTTGTTGTATGGTTGTATTGCATGTGGCTACTCTTTCTCGCGATGATCATCAATGTGATTGATGGGAGCAGATGGGCGAGGTTCTCATGGTCCGCAAGGAAATGGCGATTCCGCTACTTAGCCATCTGGGCTGAAGTTTAATTTTTTCCCGTCATGGTTATTTAGGGCAATGACCCATGTATTGCCTTATGCTTTACTACTCTATTCTCCTGTTAGACTTTTATCTTGTTCCCTTGGCATTGTGGTGTGCCTAGAACTTGTAGGGGCTGTGTATGAGACCCCAGGATTGCACTATTGATTTATTCGTGTCTGACGTTTCTTTTAATTCCGATTAATAATTAAATGGGACGTTACACTATTTGACTAATTAAACAAAAAATATACCAATAAAATTTGAATTTTAACATTAAAAAAAATTGTAAAATAGTGTAGGTTTTTCAATAGATTCTTATAATATCTCTAAACAACTTTCAAATATTTTTAACTTAGAAAAAAGGTTCGTATTTAATATATTATCAAAATCTAAAAAATGATAAATTGAAAAAATTTAATGGAAATACATTAATATTCACAATTAAAAACAATAAAAGTTAAAAATATGATATAGAAAATAAACAAGTAATATAATATTTAGGAACAAAAGCTCTATGATTCTTAATAATATAATAATTTATTAACATATTAGTCCTAATATAATAATAGTAATAGTAAAAATAATTAAAATATGGTGTAAAATAATAAATAAATATATATTGTCAAATTTGAAATTCAAAATATATAGTAATAAAGTTTGAATTTAAATTCTAAATTTTAAAAGCTATAAAATATGATAGCAAAGTTAAAATTTGAAATTCAAAATCCAAAAAAAATGTGAAAAAAGGACTCCAATAGATGAGTCTACCAAATGTCTAACCTTTGTACCTTTGTATTTTTGCATAGTGTACTATTTATATTTGTCTACATAGTCTACATTTTGTAAGTTTTGATTGTTTACTATTTATATTTTGTTTGCAGTCTAATATTTGTATCTTTAAAGAATCTACTATTTATATTTAGGTGTAATTAGTCGAATAATACTCACTTTTGTTTGGATATGTCAGTTTGATACCCGCTTTTAAAAAGGTGTCAATTGGATCCTAACTTTGGAATAGATGTCTCAATCAAGTCCCTTTGACAAAAAAAGTATTAACGTCATCAATGGTATCGATATTTAAAATGACTTACAAGAGTGAAAGGAACCTAATTGAGACATTTTTTCAAAAGTTGGGACTCGATTGACACATTTTTAAAAGCGAGTACCAAACTGACACATTTGAAGAGAGTGAGTACTATCTGACTAATTAAACATTACATTCATATGCACGATCTATCATTTGTAGCTTTATATCGTTTACTCTTCACATTTTTTGTATCGTCTAATGTTTGTATCTTTATTAAGTCTACTCAACAATTTCTATATCTCCATCATTTTTATTATTAGAGAATCAACTATTATATTTTTCTACATGTTTTACTCAATATTTCATTAAAAATTAAATTTGATTTCTTAATTTTAATTAACTAAATCTTAATATATTATTTAAAATAGTTATATATAATATATTTTATTAAAAAAATATATAAAAAACTTAAATACATTTTTATTATAAAATCAATTAAAATACTATCATTGAATTTTATAAAATAAAATTTATATTAAATTTAATTATACTTTTATAATTTCAAATTAATTTAATAAATATATTATAATTTTTAATTTTAAAATTCGATATCCCGTGCGTGTTGTACGGATAGAAATACTAGTCTAATTTAAAGACCCATAATAGGCTAGTGTTTTGGAATTTTGTTTCTAAGACCTACTTAATGCATTCCAAATTGTTATAGTTTTAATATTTTTAGATTCTAACATTCAAAAGAGTGTCGCAAAGCATTGCATTGAAGAAAAATAGAAGCAAAATAACCAAAAAAAAAACAAACAATGTTCTGCCAGGAACATGATACCTAAAACTATGAATGCAGGCACTTTAAAGAAAAATTCTTTTGCTCCAAACCGTACATATTTCCACTTTCATACAATTCTTTTTGTTGCGTAGAAGAAGAGCAGAAAACACAACAATCTAAACGAAATCTGAAAACTTAACCAAAACCTTAAGTTTTTCACCATAGGAGATTCATGCAGTGTGGTGTGGTGAGAAAGAACACGACAACGACGGTGTGTTGTAGTGAGGATGAAGTCAACAGGGAGAAGGAAGACAAGGAGGATTGTGCATAAACACGAGGAAGAGTACTATTGTAACATCTCTACTGAAAATTACTTAAATAAAATAAATAGATAGTAATTGAAATTCAAACATCATAATTTATTATTCCAAAACGCGAAAAAATTGAAAATTATTCAACATGCTTAAAATTAAATAAAACCACTTCATAAATGTATTACAAATTCCAATAAACCGACTAAATAGAAAAAAACATAATCAAAATCTCTAGCCAAAAGTCCCATGCTAGCCCTCTCTCCATCGCTACGCATCAACATCATCACCTAGAATATCATCTGCTTCTGTGTGACAAGTCACACGATCATCGCCAAACACAAACAAAAAGGGTGAACTCATAATAATTAACATATAAGTTAACAAAATCAAGATACACCTGACTATTTTATTCTAGATAGTTCTTGGTCAAGACCTTAATACCTCAAGGCTTTTCAACCTTCAAGTCACACAAATAATTGACTGTGGACTCAAGATATATAATGCTTCCACGAACATGCCCGCTTGTGGTCCTGCCTATACGAACCTCCCCACTCATAGTCCAACTCTACAGACCTCCCCGCTCATAGGCCAACATACGTGATCCACCAACTATGAACCTCCCCGCTCGCAACAACTCTCAAGTGTGAGCACGAAACATACGAACTTCCCCACACGAGAGCATCAGGATATGAACCTCCCCGCTCATATCATCACATGTTCATCACTAGCCATGAACCTACCCACTCATGACACAATATCTCCTTATCCAAGTCTCACATCACAACGTGATAACAAAAACAAGAAAAGTTCTTGGCTGCAGTGCTTTCACTTGGCATTGCCTAAGTGCCGCTAGGCGACAATCCAGCATAGACCGCCTAGCGGGACACCCTCGTCGCCAGGCACCAAGTTGCAATCAGACTCACAATCTTAGTGTCTATCACCTGGCGAGTCACACCTCGTCGCCAGGCACCACGCGTTGTAGGGACACCCCTGCTAGTCCTATCGCTTGGCGTTCACTCGTAGGTCGCCAAACGCCACACCAGTAGCCCAATTCTATTGGTTTTGGCACCCTAAATGGATTGTTCTAAATCCAAATTATCTCCAAAGGCAATAAGGTACATTCCCAATTTAGTACCTGATTCTATATACCCTGCCACTCTATCCATGATTCAATTCCTTATACTTTCCTTCACAACTTCATATATTCAAGGCATATGATTCACCCCTAAGTCTCTTATCTTACCCCTCAGGTTAGTCCAGCTTATGACAACCACACCCAACCAGTATCTCAGCTCCAAACAGCTCACTATGTTTCCCCGCTGTGCATGCGCCATATCTTTACCTTAAATATTCCTTAATTCAACTTAACGCAAACTTAATTAGTCTTTAATCTGCCATAGTGAAATTATCAAACGCCTCAACATCCTCTCTTGAATACAACTATGTTTTCCAGAGCATAAAATCCCTATTAACATTATTCCTTTATCCAATTTTTAATTACCTTTTTAATATCAATTCACACATATACATTAACATAAACACATCATCATATCCTATTCTCATCGACACAAATTTACATTAAAATTGCAACACACAGCCAAACGCTAAAACTGGAAATTTTCCAGTTATCGCCTGGCGGCAGATCATGTGCCGCAAGGCAGCGTATGAAGTTTTGGGAAAAACCCAGTTTTCCTTATCCCTACGACAACCCTTAATCTATCCCAATCATCGTGTAATTAGGCCAAATTCATAGATAACTCGAGGAACACATTACACAAGTCATGTTTACAATTCATATAACAACTAAACTTTGGAATTCAGATTCCTAATTACTTCCTGTCAAACCCCCAATCATACACTCATAATTCATTTAGGTTTTAATTCATTCAACATATTCATAGGAAGACAATTTCCTAAATTTTTCAACAGTACATTCACACCATAAACACATAGTACATATTCCAGAAATCACAATGACTCCTGCACCAAAACAACACTCAAAACAACCCAAAATAGTGTTGTGCCGTCTGGCGGTGTTAAACAACCACTAGGCGGTTCATACCATAACCCAGAAAATTGGGCAGAAATAGATGAGTCGCCTAGCGACACACTCATGACCGCTAGGCGATTTCTGGGTGGGAACCCAAAAACTTACGAAAAAATCTAGGAGTAGCTCTGGATAAAAATATATTACTAAAATAACAAGCAATTAAATTAACACACAATTGACATACATAAGACTCGAACCCAAGTCTTCTCAACATAACTAAGTACTCTTAATCACTTGAGCAAGTATTATTCCATATCATAAAGACTAATAATTAATGTCATAAAGACTTCCACATCATAAAGACTAATAATTAATGTCATAAAGACTTTCATTATCCGCATTTATTAGATAATTATTTATTTAATTATTTAAATTCCTCGGATCTTACAATTATTCGAAAGATTTTCGATGGAGGGACCTTTTCATTCTATGCCCATTTTTTTACTTTGAAGTGGGATTGAAGTAATTTTCATTCTAAACACATTGTTTTAGTGTCACAAGGAAGGAATAAAAAATTTGTGGCAGAATTAATTTTAAGTTTTTTTGTTGGGACAAGTTTTCAGTTTTTACATTTTTTAAAGTTTATTTTAGACCACAATTTTAGATTTTAGCCCACACCTTTTAAAACCACATTTAAATAAATGTGGCATAAAATATCTACAGTTTTAAAACCGTGGCCTTTAACCATCTATAAGTCATATTCATAAAAATGTATCCTTTTCTGTGTTTAGGCTATGATTTTATACATGTGGACAAATTTAGTGTGGCTTAAACTAAAATATGTTGTAGTGATTTCAATGAAAAGAAGAGGACTAAAATCATGAACCAGAGGAGACAATGTGCAGAAAACGTAAACCTATGTAGAAAACGTGAAAAAAACCCTAAATAGTTGTTGGCCAAGATGAAGAAAAATGTTAATCCACTGGTGGCTACTTCAAGGGCTCTCCAATAGTCTTCAAAAAGGCACCATGAGTAGACTGAATGAAGAAGAAGGGTTCTCTCCACCTAAAAATCTAAGGAATTCGTGATCACATCACACAAGATGTGCAAACTTACAAAATGGCCACTTTGGGCTGCAAAATTACATAAAATGCCACTAAGCTAAAATAAAAGTATAATATATTTTAACGAAATTGTGTTATGAGAAGTAAATAAAAAAAGAGTATTATGGAGGGAAAGATGGTGCCACTGGAAAACGGCGTAATGTGTAATGGGAGCATAATGGCGTTTTCAAATGCCATATTTTGCATACAAAATGTGGCAGTTATAGAACTATCGTATTATGAAGCAAATTATGACAAATGTGGCGGTTATAGAACTATCGTATTATGAAGCAAATTATGACAGTTTTTTATAACCGCCATATTAAAACCGTCATATTTACTTCAATATTTTGTAGTGTATAATTTATCATCATCAAAACTTCCTCTTCATGATTTAATGTTTAATAAGCATCTTATCTTAAATCAATAGATATGAGTCTTACTACATCACGGTATGTTCGGATTAAGAAGTAGATAACATCTCTAGAAACTTTTGTTAAGGTTGTCTCATCGACCGGTCGCTAAGGGACTGATCGATCAGGAGTGGCAGGGGCCAATCATGTACGGTCGCGAG
>Ga0214542_1009287_pt1 | contig 15427 bp, 9 predicted proteins | sample CNSS1metaG_FD_160096 | JGI IMG/M metagenome (GOLD analysis project Ga0214542, IMG submission 160096) | Root nodule microbial communities from cowpea collected in UCLA plant growth center, Los Angeles, California, USA - CNSS1 | ecosystem: Host-associated > Plants > Roots > Nodule | place: USA... | reverse complement strand
TAATTGTATAAATAATTTTTATTTACTATAATATAAAAATTTAATGTAATTGTCATGAATATTTTTTATCACCATCCAACATATATTGGAGTTTAAAAGATACAAGATCTATGATAAAATTTTATTAGGTTTATTATTTGTTCTTTGCGTCATTTCTTTATCAACCATTGAGTATATATGTTGATATTTGAAAAGTTTTCTTAGATCTCTAAGATATTTTTCATCTTATCGTACCCTTAATTATATATTTGTTTCTTTTTGTGTGATTCCTTCCAATAGTCTCCAAATTGTTTATAAGACACACATGTGATAATTTCTTAATATTTTTATTTTTTGTTTATTTTCATCATGTAGAATACTATTTTGATAAATTTTATCTAATTAGTTTTTATTTTTTAACTCATTACAATCATACTTTAATTTTTTCAATATAATTGTATAAATAATTTTTATTTACTATAATATAAAAATTTAATGTAATTGTCATGAATATTTTTTATCACCATCCAACATATATTGGAGTTTAAAAGATACAAGATCTATGATAAAATTTTATTAGGTTTATTATTTGTTCTTTGCGTCATTTCTTTATCAACCATTGAGTATATATGTTGATATTTGAAAAGTTTTCTTAGATCTCTAAGATATTTTTCATCTTATCGTACCCTTAATTATATATTTGTTTCTTTTTGTGTGATTCCTTCCAATAGTCTCCAAATTGTTTATAAGACACACATGTGATAATTTCTTAATATTTTTATTTTTTGTTTATTTTCATCATGTAGAATACTATTTTGATAAATTTTATCTAATTAGTTTTTATTTTTTAACTCATTACAATCATACTTTAATTTTTTCAATATAATTGTATAAATAATTTTTATTTACTATAATATAAAAATTTAATGTAATTGCCATGAATATTTTTTTACCACCATCCAACATATATTGTGGTTCAAAAGATACAAGATCTATATTAAAATTTTATTATTATGTTTATTATTTGTTCTTTGCGTCATTTTGATCAAGTGATGTATTATAACTTTTATTAGTATATAAAATATAGATTCATTATAATTTAAAAAATTGAAGTAAACAAACATTTAAAATATATTTTAATTTAAATATTTTTTCCTTTTATATTTTTTTAAAAATATTTTTTCCTTTTATAATTTAAAAAAAAATATTTTTAAAGTTTATCAACTAGGTTTCATTAATGTTTGCGAATTTAATAAATGTTTTGGTTCTCATTAAATTTTATTTGGTATTCTAATCTAAAATGTAAACAATTATAATTTATTTCAAAGTATTTGATATCAAACAAAAAACCATACTCCTAATATTGAATATTTGATAATATTATGTTTCCTTTACCGTAATTTTTATTATTTTATAAAAATTAGTTAAAATTAATATTAAAGTAGTAAGTAAATAGGTACGGGTATGAGTACGAGATTATACCCGTTACCCGGTGGGGATGGGGATGGGACAAAAGTTTGATACCCGTTGGGTTTGGGTATGGAGATGGGGATGAATTTTTTTTACGGGGATGGATATGAGATAGTGAAACCCGTCCCCGCCCCGCCCCGTTGCCATCCCTATACACGAATTGTAAAATATTATCATTATATAACTAAAGGTTATTAACTTATACAGCAATTACAAAAATAAACTCATACCAACTTTAAAAAGATAATTAATGTAAAAAACATTACACTAACTTTCTATCAAAACCAATTAATCATATTTTTTTACTACACTAAAAAAACTCTTAAATAATAATTAATTTTTGTGACAAAATATTGTTAATTATTATAGTGGCTAATTTACAAAATAAGAAATTATTGATTATTAAAGTAGTTACTATTATAAATGATAAATTATAATTGATCTTTAAATTAGTCATTAATTAATTACAGACTAATTCAGAAACAAATGTCTTTTGATAATCATAAATGGTAGCTAATGTTTAATGAACAATTTATAAATTAATTCCTTTGGTAACTAACTCTTAGAGTCCAATTTAAAGATTAATTATAATTTTTTATTCATAATAGTGATTATTTTAGTAACTAATGATTTTTTATTTTATAAATAAAATTTAAAGGGATTACTGTAATGACTGAGTTTGTCACTAAATTTAATCATTAATAAAAAATTTCTGGTAGTGATATATTTATTACGATATTTGTCTTAAGCATTATGATTGATCCAATGTATTAAAAATAATATTTGATTAAGAAGTATGTTCTTCTCCCAATGAAAAGATAAGTTATGTTCTCAATGAATAGATTAGTCCTCATTTATAAATTTTAGAATATTGCTTAATGAGAATACGTGAAAAAAATCCAAATGTAGTTGGATAGATTAGGCAACTTGCGAATCGCAAGTGGAACATTTCATGTTCACTGTTTGTCAATGATATTGCTGTGATTTTGACTGAGATAGTCAATCCAAATCGATGCTTTGTGGACCTCTCTCGGCCATGTTGTGGACACTACTTTCTGCATATTGTAAAGGTCCCACGCTAAACTGTCGACTTCTAACCCAGCCACATTTCTAAATAAATTCATGTTCAACATCAAATCTAAATCATACTAAGTTTTGTTCACTTCTACAAATTGTAAAGGTTCCATACTAAGTTGTCGACTTCAAATATCTAAATCATGTTATCACATTTCTAAATTAATTTATGTCGGACATCACCAAATACATAATTAAATTACATCATATACTATAATCACATTTCACTAAATAACCTAATTTAAACATGTGTTGAACTATCTAAATTTTTTAACTTTTTTCTTTCTATATTTAACATGTATTCGAAGTAATAGAAAAGCATCTTTACCGTATAAAGTAACATTGAAGGAATACAAAACGAAAGAATACTTTCGGTACTAAAAGTTCCAAAAAAAAGAAATAGGCACTAGTGCAGATTTAAAATTTTACTTCGTCTTATACGTCTTGGTTGCCCCTGAACCAAAGCCTATAAGGAGGCGGTGGCATTTTTGCAATTTTTGTCCAACTTTTGGCCCCGGTTACAACAGAACTGAAGCATATAAGGCAGCATCAGTATTCAAATTTTCAAAAATGCCATCAGCATCAGGCTTTTGGCCTTGGGTCTTTAAGTATCGAAGCAATAAATGGGACTTTTGGCCTCGGTTGCAACAGAACCGAAGCATATAAGGCAGCGTCACTTCTCAAATTTTCAAAAATGCCATCAGCATCAGGCTTTTGGCCTCGGGTCTTTAAGGACCGAGGTAATAAATGGGCTTTTGGCCTTGGTTATTAATTGAACCGAGGCCATAAGGGCTGTTAAAATTCCCAATTCGTGAGCCCTAACTACTATTCATCGTCTCCCTTAACTCTCTTCTCTCTGCACGAATTTCTCCGCTTTGCCACCACCACCACGCTCTGCCTCCGTCGCCGACCAGCATCCTCCGTCAATAGTCGTGCGTCGTCGCCTCTGTCGCGTTGTCCAGGTTCACCGATTGCAAATCACCTCCCGCCGCGAGTGAGTTCGAAACTGCTTGGTTCATCTCATCATTAGTAGCCTTTGATGCGGTATTTACATTGGTATCACCCTTCTCCTCAAATTTCGATGAAGAAACACTTGGTGAATTCGAAACCGAGTGTTGAGCTTGCAGAACTTCTGATTGTTCTGGATCCAGTATCTGATCTTGCAAAGGAGGGTTTTCTAGCTTAACATCTCCTTGTTGGATTTTGTGTTGTGTTTCAGTGGGAGCCATGGATGGAGGTGCACTGGGTGGTGCAGGAGGCCATGCAAAGGCTGTGTGAAGTGGAGTACACAGAGGAAGCAGTCCATGGGAAACCCACCATACAATTGCGGCGGCAACGGTGGCTGCTGTAATAGCTGTCACACTCGGAGGAGTGCACACGGGAGAATCTGCGAAAGTTTCTGCATTTACCATATGGCTTCGGTTCTTGTGGACCCGAGGCAGAAAAGGAACCCTATGGCTCCGGTTCATTTAGAACCGAGGCATAAAAGGGACTCTATGGTCTCGGGTAATAACCAAGGCCAAAAGGGGGTACCTTTTGGCCTCACCCCAATATGCCTCGGTTCCAGACCCGAGGTAAAATGAGGAAAACAACCGGGGCAAAAAGCCCTTACTACACTGGTGAGGTAGTTTTAGTTCATATTTATAGTGTGAAATTTAGTTCTATTTTTTTTTTCAAAATATATCCGATATCTTTTTTAAAAAAATTCTAATATATTTTCCCACGTTTCATTTTTTAAAGAGTTAAATATATCTTTTCACGAAAATAGGGACAAAATTGAATAAAAATAACAAAAATGGGAACCAAATATATATTTAAACCATTTTTAAACTAGACATGTTTACTATATAAGTTCAATATTGAACTCTTAGGAGGTCAAATTGTCAATTGTAATTAGGGAATCTTGGCTCGATCATCAAATTCTTACATATTTTGTGCTTTATATAAATTCTTTTAAAAGGAAAGAGAAGGGAAAATATTAAAACTAGAAGGCAAAAGAATTTATAATATAAAAAAGTAATCCATTTTGAGATTCATATATGTTGTCTAAGTCATATTTAGTCTTTTTCATGTTGTTATTTCTTAGTTTTAACGATTGAAAATGCAAAATATGAGGTCTATGTGATTTTTTTTTTATTTTAATTATGTAAATTGTATATGTTAATTGTCCTTTTGAGTGTTTTTTATTTTTCATATTTGAATTCATACTTTTTATCAATTCATTAACAAGTTCTTAGAGTTAGGCATATCTTATGTTTGTTTGAGTTTCTTATTCCACAAATTTGATTCCATTAGGTTTCCTTCATTTGAGTAGCTTCTTGTTTTCTTGTTTTTTGTTGCAAGTAATTTCATATGCTGAACGTGGTAGAGTAGTGGTCTTGCTTTGTTGCTACAAAATTGTTGAAGAACAATTCAGAAAGAGTAAAAGAAAAATAGAAAAAAGTGTTGATCAAAAGAGCAAAAGAAAGAATAAAAATATGTGCACTAGGACCATTACTACTACTCAATTTAGTGTTGTTTCATTTGATTTGAGTTTCGGAGCTTTATTTCTTGTGAATCAAGTACATGATTGTCTCTAGTTTGAATTTTATCTTTGCAATCTATTCTAGTGTCATTCCTTAGGTGTTTCTTATTTGTGTGCTTAAATTGTTTCTTATCATTTTTTATTGTTTTTCTTCATTGGATAATCTCTAGTTTTGTCTCATGCGTTCTCTCTTTCAATTTAGCTTCTGTTTATTTTAAGCCTTTTCTTGCTATGTTTTCTTTGGTGTTCTTTAGGTTTTGGTGTATATCTTTGGTGTAGACTTTCTTTGGAGGTGGACCAGTCTCTTGAGATAGCATCTTAGCGGGTGGAAATCAAAGTGAAACTCAACTTGAAGGAGATTAGTAGCCAAACAATTGAGAGAGGAAAAGGAAGAAGATGAGTGAAACACCTGGGAAAAAGACTTATTTTTTTGTGTATTTTTTTAGTTTAGCAACTTGTTGTGTTTAGCCTAATTAGGTGTCTTGGAAGAGCCTTTAGTGTTCTCTCATCGCCAAATTATAACCTCTTTGTAATTAATAAAAATGCTTTAGATGGTGAGTATGTCTTGAAGGTTCTAAGTGCCAAGTAGCCTCACCATTAGGACACTCTTAGTTTAGGTGCTTTATTTTCTTGCATTGCTTGTTTGTTTTTACTTTATAGCTTACTGTGTCTCAACTTCATCTTTCACTTGATTCCATTTAAGAACTTTTGTGCAAGAGTATTAAGGTATGCTTTGACAAGGAAAGACTTGAGTAATCCAAATGACTCACCTTTCTTTTTTGACAGTGAACTTAAGAAACTTCTTATCTACTTCCTCTTTGGAATTACTTTGAAAGAAAAAGTCACAAAAACCTGAAAAAAAAAAGAATAACCATGTCTAGGAATCATTCTTACTAAATTGGTAGTGACTCTAGTGAAAAGGCTCCAAAACTCTTTAACCAAATTTCTCAAGAGCTAAAGTTACAAAAAAATTAGAAACTTAGGCCATTTTAAAAGAAAAAGAGAAAATTCAAAGAGAGGACCAACTTGTTATCCTAAAAGAGAAACTTAGAATTTTAAAGCAAAAGGATGAGAGACTATAAGAGAAAATTAAAAGGAGGAGGCACTCAAAGATCTCAAGGACTCCCACACTTATCACACACTACGAGGAGGTAGTAGGATAGTGGACCAATTTTATCAACCTCCTTTTCCTCCTCCAAGAAGAACTAGAATGGACTATGTCCCAAGAGAAACTAAGGTAGATCTCGTTCACTTCTATGGGAAAGATGATGCAGAAACATATCTCAATTGGGAGATGAAGGTGGAGCAACTCTTTGCTTACCACCAAGTAAATGAGGAGAGAAAAGTACCCTTAGCTAACCTAAGCTTTCAAGGATATGTGATGTATTGGTGGACATTCCTAGAAAGGGAGAGGAGAATCAACATTGCTCCTCAAGTCCAATATTGGAATGACCTTATGAGTACCCTTAGAAGGAGACACATCCTTCTTACTACCATAGGGAGCTTATGAATAAGCTCTAAAGACTCAATCAAAGGAACATGAGTGTTGAGGAATATAGACAAAAGATGGAGCTATACATGATGAGGGTTGGGATTAGGGAACATAAGGACACAACCATGTCCTAGGTTCCTAAGTGGTCTAAGTCTTGACAAAGAGATAAAGTGGAATTGTTTCCCTACCAAGACTTAAATGACTTGGAACAAATTTGCATAAAGGTAGAGCAACAAAATTTGAAAAAAAAAATTGTAAGTACCCAGTCTAACTCTTATGGTAAGAATGACTACAAAAGGGAGGGTAAACAAGTGAAAGAAGATCCCATTAGGAACTTAGTAAAGGAGAAGGAAGGAAAGAAATTAAGGGAAGGGTCATCATCACACACTCACACTAGTAATATTAAATGCTTCAATTGTCTTGGTACAAGTCACATTGCATCTCAATGCCCCACAAAGAAGACTATGATTCTTAGGGTTGTTGACATCTAAAGTAGCTAAGATGAAGAGAGTTCTAGTGAGAGTCACTATAAAAAAATATTATATTTAGTGGAGGTTATTTTGTGGAAGTTATAACCCCCTCTCCTCCACAAATTGACAGGATTTAGGATGGCCTAGTGAATTATCTTAAGTGATTATAATAATTGGGGTTTAAATTATTTTTTAAAGAGGTTTTAAACATACACCATTTTATTATTCTTTTATTTATTTTTATTTCCCACCTCATTTTCCATTCTACCTAATTTTTTCACTAAGTAAAACTTTTCCCCTAAATAAAACACACTCAACTAAAACATCCCCAAAAATCAAAACCCTACAATTTTACCAAGATCAAAATCCTAAGCAAAAGTTCATCAATAGCAAATCACATGTCCATCACCCTACAGTCGCCTGCTCCCTCTGCCGCCATCCTCTGTCAATGGCAATAGTGATAGGTTTCGCCTCGAGTTAGGCAACTTATGTCATCCTTGAGGCAATTAATGTTCATGATCTCGTTCCATTGGTTCATTCAATTATTTGATGAACGATGAGTCTGAGGTTGCGTTGAACCACGCCCACTGGAGGAGCGAGGACGATGTGAAGGAGTTTCCAACCGTCGAGGCTCAGACTCAGTCTACTCACAATGAGGCGAGTTTCGCCAGCGAGGTCGCTGGTGTTGGGAGGTAGCATAAGGGCTACATGGATATGTTTTTCACTTCTATCTCATCGCGAACGACATTGTTTTGAAGCTCTGGAAGATTAACCTACAATTTTCAATTTTGGCTATTTTTTGGTTGCGTGTCTTATCTTACTTTGTTTCTTTATAAATAGGGTTATAAAGAAGATGAGAGTTTGCATCAACAAGACAAGGTTAACCTATTCCTTTCATTCAAGTTCTTAAAGTCTACTCCATTGTTATCAAAAGTCCTAAACATGAAGGTAACATCTTCATAAACTTCAAACTATGTTATTCATTCAATTAAGGACATGAACCCTAAAACTTTTTCTCAACACCCTGAAATATGCTTTCCTCTCATAGTGGCCAATGCTTGATAAATTAGATTTATTCAATATGGAATGTAAGTATTGCTTAATAAGATGCCCTTACATATTTTTCCTTCTGTTATTTTTTGAATTCAAGGAGATGCCTCTATAAAAGATTCCCCTACATATTTTTCCTTCATGCTAATGCATTTTTTTAATGTTATCATAGATATAATTGAGTTGCATTTCATCTTTTAGGCCCTACGATGATTACGTTATTTTCTAACAAGGAGCATATGGGATTTTGGTATAGTTTTTTTAACAAATGTCTTTTTTTCATTTTGTTATTACATTATAATGAAATGCAATCATTATTTGAAACAGTTATTGAACTTTTTTTATTTTTTACAACCTATTGGTGAAGACCAAGATGAAGAAAAATGATAAAAAATCTGAGTGGTATGTGTGAATGAATATTAAGAAGAGGAGGAATGAAAATGTAAATAAGTGATTCATAAATTGTACTCTTTTTATTTTGGTGAACATTGTATTTTTTAAATAGTTGTAATTACTTTTTTGGTTAAAATACTCCCTTGGTCCAAGTTTTCGTTCAAAACTCTCAAATAGGTCGATAGATTTTTTTTAGTCTCAATTGGGTCTATAATTCTGAAAAATTGTTACAATTAAGGCATTTTTTTATTTTTTCATAAATGGCGTTTACACATGATGATTTGGATTTTTGTATATTACTTTGTGCATTTAAATTTTAAATATAATGGAAATGACGTGGTTGGTCTCCTTTTTAGTAATAGGAATGAGTTTTCCCTAGCATTTGCAAGTATAGGTTTTTGAAGGAGTGAAGAAAAGAGGTTGTCTTCCCCGTTTATCAATTTCTTGTTCTCATTCATGCTCGTCGTGCTCCTGTAATGGTTTGGGGATGCAAAATCGAAGTGATTCTTCTCATGGATGTGGCTCAAAGAGGTTGGGTTTAATACCAGTTTGCTATTATGGTGAGAAATTGTCTTGAGAACTACTAGAACCCCTAAAAGTAGGGGGAAACAATTATGGGGTTGTCCTAAGTTTAAGGTAAGATCCATGGAAGTTTTTCTTTCTTTTTTTTGGTTTAAGATATGGAGAAGTTTTTTTGTGGTAATTTTGACGGGTTTTTGTTGGCTTGTTGGACAGAGGGGATCTGAACAATTGCTTGGCTACAATTACTTCAATTGGTCCAGTGGAGATGTAATTGAAGAAATTGTTTGTCCCGTCATGAAGAATGAAGAAATGGATGTTAGTGTGCTGAAGATGGAAGAAATGGATGGGTAAAGGATGAAAATATTGACTTTAGGAAAATATGTTTTCATTTTGGAAAATAGGGTGAAGGTGAACATAATCCTATTATCAGTGTTGATGAAAAATCCAAGATGCATTGTAAAATGGTGGAGCACTTCGTGTAATCACATAATTGAATGAAAAAAGTTTTATTAGGTTGTGTCATTGTGTTTCGAATAGAAATTTCAATACATTGTTTGAATTAAAGGTGATAATAAAAATGGGTGCTATTGAATCTTGCAATACATAATATTGGAACTGATATAAAGGTATTGATCACCAATTGTACTGCAAAATTACATCATAATATTGCTCAAAACAGAGCCAAAATAGGCACAAAACACAAGTATCTTTGCATTGCTTACATCATAACAACAAATGCATAAAATTAAATGAGATCAACAATTGAAATATCACAAGTCCACAAAATGAAACTACTAATACAGGCACGTTTAAACAACTAAAACCAAAGTAGCAGGTTCCAAAACATATATAAAACACCTTATGGCTTCGAAACTCGTCCCCTCTTAGCCTTGAGCTTATTCCTCATTGGTTGAGGTGGAATCTGAGATTATTGGGACAGGTTGACTGATATTTGTGGGGCTGTTGTTATTGGTTGTGTTGTTGGTAAGGGTGTTGTTGGGCCTACTCTTGTTGATGCTAGTTTTGAGGTTGTTGATGGTCCTACTGTTGGTGGTGTTGTTGTTGGGCCTACACCTATGGGTGGGGCTGTTGTTGGTGGAGCACCTATTGGTGGGGCAGATTGTGGTGGAGGAACTGATTTAGTTTATTGTTGTCGAATAGGACAATATTTTTTGTTGTGTCCAACTTGCCTACATACAACACATCTTTTATGAAACCCTCCCTAAGCCAATTGAGTATCATCCATCTTTATCTCCCATGAAAAATCTTCTCTTTTTCTTAGGTCTTCCAGGTAGTATTCTTTTCTTTTGAGGCATGACATCGGGATAAGATGTAATCTCCCACACTTCTGACCGTTGATAGGGTAAACAATTGATGTGTATGTTTGTTCATAGGTTGACTTCCTAAACCAATGTGAGATAAAGTCTTTTGCATTCATATTCAAAAACTTCATTGCACTTAGGGCGTGATAGCATTGAATTCCACTGATCCTCCATTTTCTGCATGTGCACTCCTTTTTGTCAATCTTAACAACAAATTGTTCCTCAAGTGCTGACGTGTGGCAGAGTTCAAATAACTTATCTCCTGTCCACCTAATTTGAGTAACAAATCCATAAATATGACAATTGCAGAGGACCAAATTAAGACAAGTTATATAAAATAGAGGACTGAATTGATGTACTTAAAGTAAAAGGAGGACAGTAAGAACAATCTTACAAATGCTCCGTTTTAGAAATTCATGTACCTTGGTATCCAGTGTCTCACTAATTCTGATTCCTGTTTAAGTCTGTCTAGTATTTTTAGGCAGATTGAGCCCTTATGAGCTCATATTCTTTTTTTGTTAGTGGCCCATTTCTTCATGATATACACTTGAATATCCTCTAACATGCTTATAATGGGCTTGGTCCGAGTATGAACTAGCACACCATTGAATGACTCACACATGTGGTTTACTAGAGTGTCACATTGAGATCTTACGATGAACCTAGATCTTAACCAAAACCTAACAAAACAGTATACGAAATATTTAAATAATGAATATATTATAATGTCCACTAACAATGAATATATTACTAACCTTGAGGGAATAACAATTAAGTATTTGAATGCATCCTAATTGACCTCCTTAATTTTCATCATTGCTTTCTCCCAAACTTGTGGATATGCCGAATATGCAACCATCCGCATGAGATGTTTCAGATTTTTTTCAGGGAATTGCTTGTGGAAATTTACATACAGATGTCGTACACAAAATCTCTGGTCCACTCTAGGGAGAAGTTCTTGGATAGCTTGTAGCAAACCCCATGAAATAAAAATGGTTTTGTTATAAGCACTATTTTTGAAATAAAGTAGCATTATAATAAAATATTATAAGAATCCCACATTTTATTGATCTGATATAAAGGTGCATGATGCATCCACTACATCCCCACCCAAATCATCTATTAGAAGCTCCAGGAACCATCTCCATGAATCCTTGTTTTCAACTTCTACAATTGCATATGCTATTGGAAAAATTTGGTCATTGCCATCTCTTCTAACTATTGTCAATAACTCACCACTGTACTTGCCTTTCAAAAAGCAGCCATCCACTCAATGATAGGTCTACATAAGGTGAAACTATCTTTGCATGCCTTCAGACATGCATAAAATCTCCAAAATATTACTTCACCGTCAATTTTTTGACTTTGACCTTTATTGTAGATCCTAGATTTCCTCTCAAAAGATCATGTGTATAATCATATATTCTTCTATACTGCTTTGTGAATGACCCATCAATAGTATCTCTTGCAATAGCTTTAGCTCTGAAATCCATATTTTTAGAGATACATACATTCAATTTCCTACTAAACTTGTCATGAATATCCATCACCTACATATGTGGGTTTTCTCTAACTATCTTTTCCATCTATTTTTCATTCATTAATTTCACATTAAAGTCTCTACTACAGTTATGCTTATCTATTATTTTCCTTTGTTGCCATGACTTCACTATAGACATATATATGCACAATAAGCATACAATTTGCATTTTCCCTTGGCACCAACACATTTGACAGTAACTCTCTTCTTGTCATTTCGATCAAATCTTAAATTCTTCCCATTTACCAACGCATACATTCAAATGGCTTCTGTAAATTCCTTTTTCTTTGTGAAATAAGTACCTAGTTTCCTTTTGTATTGCTCCATACGTTTTGGCATTGAGAAGGTTCCAAACCTTCCACAACTCTCTTTATCATTGTCTTCTTCATCACTATTTGTAGCAGTAAGTAATTCATCTAAGTGTCACTCAATATCAGAAAATTGGTTGTCATATCCTACTCCTTCAACCTTATCCTCATGTGAATCAATACACTATTATTGACTAGAACAAGTTTCTTTTGCATTATCTTTTGAATACCTTCAACTTCACATTCCACATAACCATCCCGTGACTCATTAGCTGTGTCACCTTCAAGGCTGACATCAACTAGCCCTTCATCAAAAAACTCCTCAACTACAACACCATTCTCTTTATCCTTACCCTCCTCATCTAACTTATCTTCAGCTTCACCATAAACCTCAACCTCATCCACCTCATGTAAGTTGTCTTGACCTTCAACATCACCCTCCTGCAAATCCTCGTTATCTATCTATTTTACTCCATTCACTTCACCCTCATCTAATTCCTTTTCACCTTCACAATCACCCTCCAATTCTTTCTGCCAGTCATCATCAACCACAATCCTTCAATCATGTTTATTAGCTTAGGTTCAGTCATCATGTGCACCACATAAAGATGAACAACACCATTTATCATAGCTATGGTGGCCATATGCATAGCCCATTTGTCATCAACCAAAAGCACTAACCTATCTTCAAACATTGACTCACCTCCTACAGAGTACCACAACTCTTTCGGATTAATATGTCCCAACTCTTTTAGTCCATTAAGAATCTTGAAATAGCTCCACGTATCAGGATCACATAACCATGTTACCCTTTCCCCATCATCATACCACAACTTCCCATTCCTGACAAAATGTTCACTATGGTGGACGACCACTTCAAAACCGTCCTCGGACATGCTACCTACAAACTTTGCCCACAAAATAATACACATATTACAATCCATACCACTGCCATACAAACAAACTAAAATGGGAGACCACAAATTATATAAACTACAATGCTCAAATGAAATGGGGGACAACAACGCCACGCCCAAAATGGCAAATAAAGTAGCTCAGACCCCAATCAGACAACAATCCCACACTCTCATCGATCAAAACACACCAAAACAAAAAATCAACGCCTAAAACCCTAATTCATAATCAACGATAATAACTAACAAAATTAAACTAATTACAACTGACCTTCACTATAGATAACCTTCGTTCACCATTGAACTCACATCCAATGCCTGAAAATCACCTTCCCAATCAACGCTTGAAGGTTGTTCCTCAATGTTCCTAGTTCTCACAAGCCCTAAATCTCAATCAATGCAAAACGACAATGTTGTTTTTACCTAACAGTAGTAGTAGTAAAAAAAACTATTGTTTTCATTAAAAAAATAATTTCCACATATTACTGTTCACATTAAAATAATATATCCACATAAGAAAAAAAATTTCCATCTATGGACTCCTACAAAAAAATCGTTATTGATGTTAACACCGTTAATGATTTGGGCTTAATTGTAACAATTTTTCAAAATTATAGACCCAATTAAGAAAAAAAATCTATAGACCTATTTGAGATTTTTGAACGAAAACGTGAACCAAGGTAGTATTTTAACCTACTTTTTTTTATGAAAGTGTGGACAATATTACAATATCATTTTAAAATATATGGACAAATTTTAAATTCCATTATATATTAGAATTTTTTTTATTAATATAGTTTAACTTTTATTTATTTTATTTTATTTATACTATTTTAGTGGAATACATTTATTTTAATTAATAGTTTTATTAAATTATTGAAGAGGGTATTAACCCCACAAAAAAAAAAAACTTGAAAATATAAAGGATTTAAATCTCTTCAATAAAATAGTTGCAATTAAAGGAGGTTTCAAACCTCCACAAAATAATAATCATAAATAGGAGAGGTTAAAACCCTTTATAAAAGAATCTCTTTTTGGCATAGCACTTTTGTCATAACGTAAAAATTATTCCATTGTGTCTAACAAGGAAAACTAGTAATTTTAAAGTATGTAAAATTCCAAAATGTTCGTATGTATGCTATTTTCCTGGATCCCTTCCTTTTGAGACATACCTTTTTTTTAATATAACCTAATTTTGATAGAATATTTCAACTAATTTATATTAATTACTTGATCAACTTAACAATTTTGGTAGGGTTGAATATAAAGGGTCTTTAATTTCTGTTTAGGAATCATTTGGTTTATGTTCCTTGCTATCTTAGTGAACCGTTAAACGAGAAGAACAGTGTTGGTTCGAATGAATGTTATCTCTAAACATTTGAAGTTGGTCAGCATGTAGAGGCATGGCTTGCATTCAGATTCTAGACACTTCATAGTGAGCTAGAGAAGAGTACCAAATGGACCTAATCCAATACACAATAGGTACACACATTTATGATTTTCTGAAATGCTCTATGATTATGCTTTTATTCATGTAATTTGCATTAAAACAATGAAAAGAAATTATTGGATGTTAAGTGATTTGGTAAAGCCATTGGATCATATAGTGTGTTTGCTTTTGCATTTTACTCAAAAACCTTCATGCCCTCTGATTATATTCAATTAGATTCTCAAGCAAAATCTACAATTTTCATTTTGATATTACATTTTACAAATATGCAATCATTATTTGAAAAAATTATTGAACTTATTTTATTTTTTACAACTTGTTGGTGAAGATCAAGATGAATAAAAATGATAAAAAATCTAAGTGGTATGAGTGAAAATCAAGATGGCGAGGAATGAAAGTGTAGACAAGTGATTCATAAATTGTACTCCTTTTAATATGGTGAACATTGTAATTTTTAAATTGTTGTAATTACTTTTACTTATGAAAATGTAGACAATATTACAATACTATTGTTCAATATATGGACAAACTTTAAATTCCATTATATATTAGAAGCGTTTTGATTAATATATAGTTTAAATTTTATTCATTTTATTTTATTTCTACTATTTTAGTTAAATACATTTTTTTCAATTAATATTTTTAAAACAAAATTATGGAAGAGGTATTAATCCCACACCAAAAAAAAAATGGAAAAAATGGAGGATTTAAATCTCTACAATAAAATAGTTGCAATTAAAGGATGTTTCCTCCACAAAATAATAGTCATAATATGAAGAGTTAAAACCTTTCAGGAAAAAAACCTTCGCAATATAAATTGGATTCCAGCGGTCGTCGTAAACCTCTACAAATAGGTTGTGGGGATTGTATATGTGGAGGTTTAAAAAAACCCATACAAATTAATTTGCAGAGGGTAAAG